>Ga0272449_1000255_pt1 | contig 66287 bp, 66 predicted proteins | sample YNPCB0241_FD_198679 | JGI IMG/M metagenome (GOLD analysis project Ga0272449, IMG submission 198679) | Hot spring sediment microbial communities from Yellowstone National Park, WY, United States - YNP-CB-024-1 | ecosystem: Environmental > Aquatic > Thermal springs > Hot (42-90C) > Sediment...
TCTTCAACGCCACAGACACCATAGCAATGAAATTAGGCATCAACGAGCTACCATTATGGTGGAGAGCAGCATGGGTCCTACATGTAGAAGGATTCCACGAAGCCAAACTCAACAGTGAAAGAGTTAAAAAGGACTCAAAATACATAGAGGCAATAGTAAATCTCGCAAAAAGTTTACGAGAAGAAGCATGCAAAACAAAACAGTGAGATGAAATGTCTTATCCCATAAGCAATCTTGTTAGTAAAATTGACTTTGAAGCTATGAATGCCCTACAATCTTGACCAACACTCCTCAAGACTATTTCAATGCTATTGGAGAAGGCAAGCAGCTTCATGGAGGAAATTGGATTACGCTTAGGCAAACATTTCCAATTTGAAATTTCAAGGTGGATTGATTATGAAGTGGAGGACGGGAGTTACATGCAAATCAAAGTAACACTACTCGAAGCTGGAATGAAATTGATGGACGAAAAGGGGATAGATAAATTCATGATACTTGAAACCCTCACATCAATGGCAACACAAATACTACCACAAGAAGTACGTCGGGAAATCGTAATCATGGTGGAGTAATCTTGACATTAAGTTCCTGCAAAATGCCCCCTTCCCAACATTTCCTTCGAGTTCCACACAGCTCCCTCAATCAACTCCTCTTCAGGACCTCAGCAGCATACTTCAAAGCGGCAATAACATCCTCCCCCTCCAATTGAGGATAATTCCCCAAGATTTCTTCAATAGTCCAACCATTGGCAAGCAGATCCAAGATCTATAACTCACAAATAACCCAATATAACTTTCCTGAAAGAATACAAGTTTCACGCTCTAAACCCTTCCAACTACACTTCATCACTGCGTACATTATTCTTAAAGTCTACTTAGATTTAGATGCTGAGTTCAATCCCCCCATTAAACATCCCATAGCCTCTCCCCACCAATTATCATAGTAGCTTTTAAATTCACCATTATACTTGCAAATTATTGGGTGAGCTTATGAGCATTTTAAAACTTGATAAGAGGGGGAGGCTGACTTTACCGAAAAAGCTGAGGGAATCTTTGGAGATTGAGGAGGAGGTTCTCGTCATAAATGCTGGAGACCACTTAAAGCTGATCCCCCTACCCTCAAACCCATTTAAAACACTTGAGGGGACCCTAAGCATTAAGAAGCCATTCGAGGAATTGAGGAAACAGGCAGAGCTAAAAGCCGAAAAGGAAGCTTTGTAACCCTTTACCTCCCCTACTGTTGCAGAAAATAATTCATTAGGGCATCCACCACCAATTTACTTTCATAAACTAAATCAATCCCTTCTCCTTAAGTTCTTTTAGCATACCCTCCCTAACCTTCTCTCCAAGTTTCACGGCATCCTCCTCAGTCAATTTACTCTTCATTGAAAGCATTTCCAGTATAAGCTTCTGCAATTCCCTAAGCCTCTTAAGCTCCAATTCGAAAACCTTCAATCTAAGAAAATCCACAATCATCCTTGAAAGCTCCTCCCTCGGAATCCTTCTAACTTCCTCCTCTAATTCAGGGGGGATTTCAATCTTTAATTCCACCTTTCCACTCACCTTCCAAATCATTAAACTAGGATAATTACGTAAATTATGTTTTCTTGGAGGGAGCCTTTTATTTTATCCACCATCTATGGCTATTAGGAGGGTTATTGTATCTCCATCTTTGAGTTTATGGTTTATGTCTTGTATTACTGTGTTGTTGATTAGGGTTAGGAGGCTTTCCCTCAACCTATCTCCACCCTCGTTGAGTAGTTGTGTGAGTATACGTTTACCATGGATTTCAGCTATCTTCACCATTAAATCCTTTAATGAGGCTTCCCCCTCAATTGTTATGGTTTCCTCCTCTAATCCCATGAGATTCTTAATGTATGGTGCGAGGTATTTGACTTTAACCCTTATATATTTCATTTGCAACCCATCCTAATCCAAGCTCGTATAATTTAGCCTTCGTCGGCATCCCCTCAGAATCCCATCCAGCCATTTCATAGAAGAGTTTTACTGCCCTCTGGAATCCCCCAATATCCAGCTTCTCCCCCCTCCTTGCACCAAACTCCAATTCCTCAAAGAATCTTTTTGGTAGCATATCCTCATCAGCCTTCACTCCTTCACGGATGTTGAAGCATCTTATCAAGTTGAAGGCTCTCTCACTTGCCTTCATAAGCTCCCATAAGCTTGTCTGCCACCCCGTAGAAGCATTAACAATCTCAACCAAATGGTTTGGCGTTAAAACCCCAGCTGAGTGTGGGATGAAGGTGAATTTACATATACCCAAACAGTCCAGTAACCCCCACCAAAGCATACCATAATATGTGGTTTTAACCTTCTCCGGCCCCATATCCCATCTATCCACAGCCCCCATAATACCCAGCGATTTCAAATCTTCACGTTCCCTCATATAGACTGGGTCATGTGGAGCTTGAAGGTGATCTGCACCTATGGGTGATAGGGCATACATTAAACCAACACCAACCTTACTGCGAGGCTCATGCATGGGGATCTCCTTACCCTTAACATGCAATGCAAAATTCCCTGAACCCCTACCAATAATCTCTGAAGCCCTCTTAACCCCCTCAGCAAGTATATCTCCAAACCCCTCCCTATTAACAATCTTGAGCAGCATTTTGATCATGGCATCTGCATCACCAAACCTAAGCCTAACACCGCCAGTATCCCGCTCACTTATAATCCCCCTCTCGAAACACTCCATGGCGAAAGCCAAAACAACACCAGCACTAATGGTATCCACACCATAAGCATTACAAATCTGATTAGCATAGGATATTGCATTCAAATCTGCCACACCGCAAAGTGAACCGAAGGATGCAACAGTCTCATATTCAGGTCCACCATAAATTGGATCCGTCTCATAGGGGGGCTTAGCCTTAACCACAGCCTTACATTGAAGTGGACATGCAAAACACCCCTCCCTCCCCACAAGCAAAGTATTATTCAAAGCCTCCCCACTTATCAAATCAGCCCCATCAAAAGATCCACCCCTAAAATGCAGTGTTGGAAGTGTACCATCCCTATTCAATGGAGATACAACCTCCCTAGTACCATAAATACTCCTAGAAACAGCCCCAGGATACTTCCTCCAATTCTCACCAAACCATCTAGCCACATCCAAAAGCTTCCTCTCATCATGGAAGCTGAAAGGCCTCCTAGAACCCTTAACCACAACACCCTTAAGCCTCTTAGAACCCATAACAGCACCCAAACCACCCCTACCAGCAGCATAACGATTATCAAACATTACATTCGCAAACCTAACAAGCTTCTCCCCAGCAGGACCAATACATGCAACCCTAACAACAGATTCACCCAACTCCCCCCTAACAGCATCAGCAAACTCCCCAGTCCTCAAACCCCAAAGATGCGAAGCATCCCTCAACTCAGCCAAACCATCCCTAACCCACAAATAAACAGGCCTCTCAGACGCCCCCTCAAAAATTATGGCATCAAAACCGGAAAACTTCATCTCCACAGCAAAGAAGCCGCCAGCCTCAGCCTCCCCATAAGTATAGGTGAGAGGAGACTTAGCACCCACACTAACCCTACTAACACCAGCCACAGGAACACCAGTCACAACACTAGTGGCAAAAACAAGCTTATTCTCAGGCCCAAATGGATCCACACCAGGCTTCAACTCCCTAAAAAGCACATAAGCACAGAAACCCCTACCACCCAAAAAAGCCCTATAAACCTCCTCAGAAACATCTTCAACCCTAACCTCACCAGTGGAAAGATTAACCCTAAGCCACCTACCATTAAACCCAAAAGGCAAAACAACACACCCAAAACAAAATATAACAAACACACCACTTAAAACTTATGAAAAACAACACCCAAAAACATTCCCATCCAATCAAAGGATAAACTCCACAACCCTCCCCACAGCCTCATCCACCAATTCCTTAACATCATCTTGACTTATATTGACAGATTTAAACTTGAAAACCTCCCTCCCCAAATATTCATTGAATAGTTTGCAACCATACTTTATCAATGTCCACACCCTCAAATCCGTTTTAGACACCCTCCTCCACCTCCCAAGCATCTTCAACTTATCGAAATCCACTTCATCCCTCCTAAAGTATAGGATTGCGAAGGCATCCATGAAAGACCATTCAGCCAGGCAATCAACTATACAAGGCTCCAAAGCCTCAACAAATAAACCATCAACCCCCACATACTCGTAAGGTATCCTCCTATGAAACTCAACCTCAAAATTCCAACCCATACTCTTCGCGAAAGCTTCCAAAGCCCTCCCATAAGATTTATCATCAACAGCCAAGTGGAAAACATCTCTATGAATGAAATCATAATTCCATATGCTTGCAGCAGTCTGCTTAACCACAACCTTAAACCCCCTATCCACAGCCAAAAACTCCCAAACATCCCTATAGCTTGTTGGAATCCAATACCAACCCCAAACCACACGCTTAACCACACCACACCTACTCAACCTATACAAATACTCCTTAGCCCTAGGATGAATCTTCCGCGCATAATTCAAACTAAACAAACTCCCAAACCAATCCCTCAACAACCTAACCCTAAAATCATCCAAATACATAAAGTCACCTTCAAAAATAAATTGGCACACAACCAATTTAAAACTTCCCCCATCCCAGCAAGTTAAAGCCCCCTTTAATATTGAATGAAAACTCAAACATAGAATGCCCACACCCTCAAATCTGTTTTAGACACCCTCCACCCCCCCCAAAATATAAGGTCTAATATGTCCATGAATGAAAAAGAGAAAACCAGCCACAAAATCTTATTTAAATTTTAGTATCTAATTCAAAATTCTTTATAAAAACGGCTTAGATTCTTAAAGTTATGAGGTTAGCATAGAGTTCTGCAAAAAAATTAAGGGAAAAAATTAAATTAAACCACAAAGAAAATGATAGAGCTGTTTCTTATGGAGTGGCACGCCCTTCCACTGCAAGAAGTAGTCCGGCAATTAGAAACTGACCCCAATAGGGGATTAGAAGATGCAGAGGCAAATCGAAGGCTTGAAAGGTTTGGAGCAAACCTTCTCATCAAAGAAAGGGAAATCAGTTTCTTAGGAATAGTTCGCGAAGAGATCACAGAGCCCATGATTCTCCTTCTCCTAGCTGTGGGTGTTCTCTACAGTTTTTGGGGCGAGCTGCGAGATGCCTTAACTATCTTCGCTATTATTCTTGCACTGGTTTTCATCGAAGTTTGGAACGAGTTTCGAGCAAAACGTTCAATCGAGGCACTGAAAAGATTAGCTTCCCCTTCAACCATCGTGGTAAGAAGTGGTCGCCCACAAGAAATCCAAACTTCCGAACTTGTTCCAGGTGACCTAATACTCTTAAAGGTTGGTCAAAGGATACCAGCTGATGCGAGACTTGTTGAAGCATATGGTCTCCAAATCGACGAATCTTCTCTTACTGGCGAATCATTCCCTATCCCTAAAGACGCTATGGTTGTTTTACCTGAAAAGACAGAAATCGCAGATCGAAAAAACATGATCTTCGCAGGAACGATTGTTGTCAGAGGTCAGGGCAAAGCAATTGTCGTAGCCACCGGACCTAATACAGAATTAGGAAGAGTGGGCAAACTTGCCCAAGAGGTCAAAGAGCCCAAAACACCACTACAACTGGCCATGAAACAGCTTTCAAGCTCGCTCCTCTGGATTGCCCTCTTCTTCAGCATGCTCATTCCACTGCTTGGAATTGTCAGAGGACTGAATTGGCAGCAAATGGTTCTCACTGGCCTCTCACTTGCCTTCGCCACAATACCCGAGGAGATGCCTATAATCATTACAATGGTGCTTGGACTAGGCGCTCTCACCCTCTCTAAAAAACATGCCTTGGTCAAGCGCTTACGTGCAGCGGAAACCTTGGGAAGCGTGACAGTTATAGCCACTGACAAGACCGGAACCATTACGCAGAATAAATTGACCATAAAGGGCTTCTATTTTGATGACAAGATTTCTCAAATTGACAACCCTAGGGAGATTCCTAAAAAGCTGTTGGAAACAGCTCTCCTGGCAGAAGGCATTTTCACGGTTCTTGAGGACGAGAAAGCATCATTGAGAAACTCTTTGCAAAGAGCCATTCTTGATGCGGCGCAAGAAGCCGGCATTAACGTTCGGGAATTGCAAAGTAGCTACGTACTCAGAGATGAGCTCAGCTTTGACAACACACGGAAGATGGCTTCCTACATCTATGAACATGACAACACACTCCACATCTTCTCCAGCGGAGCACCCGAAGTAATCCTTGAAAGATCCCTCAAAATATGGAAAAATAATAAAGAACTGGATCTATGTACCAAGGACAAAGAAGAAATAAAAGATGCCATCTCCATTATGGCTCGCAGAGGCTGGAGACTTCTAGGGTTTGGCCTTCGAAGAATCTCTAATAAAGATGGGCCATGGACAGAGGATCTGGAAAGGGGTCTAATCTTCGTCGGCATCATTGGTTTTATTGACCCTCCGAGACCAGAAGTCAAAGATGCCATCCACTCCTGTCGTAATGCAGGAATAAGGGTTGTAATGATCACTGGCGACCACCCAGAAACAGCTAGAGCCATCGCTAGAGAAGTGGGAATCGATAATAGCCAAATTCTATCTGGAATCGAAATTTCCAAGATGAACGATGAAGAATTAAAGAAAGCACTAAAGACTACTTCCATATTCGCCAGAACCACCCCTGAACACAAGCTACGCATTGTACGCTCTTTGAGAGAGGAAGGGGAAATCGTTGCAGTGACAGGAGACGGCATCAACGACGCTCCAGCTCTTAAGGAGGCTGACATAGGCATAGCCATGGGCATCCGAGGCACAGATGTCGCTAAAGAAGCCGCCGACATGATTTTGACAGACGACAATTTCGCCACCATTGCAATAGCAGTTAGAGAAGGGAGAAAAATATACGACAATCTAAGGAAGGCAGTGCGCTACTACCTTGCCTGCAAAGTAGCACTGGTATCCAGCTTCCTCCTCCCAATCATTCTGGGCGTCCCCCTACCCTTTGCTCCTATTCAGATCATTGTCTTGGAGCTCTTCATGGATCTCGCAGCCTCAGCAACATTCACCGCAGAACCAGAAGAACATGACGTAATGGTTAGACCACCACGCAACCCAAAGGAAAAATTCATGACAAAAGCTATGTGGAACAGTATATTCACAAGCGCCCTAGGACTCTTCTTAGCAGTCACAGTAAGCTACCTATTCCACTGGTATCAAAATTACAGTCTTATCCAAGCGCAGACCGCCGCCTTCGCAACTTGGATGCTTGGACACATCTTCCTAGCTCTTAACCTAAGATCTGAAAAAGAGCCACTTCACCACATGAGCCTCACCTCAAACAAACCCATGCTAATATGGATTGTCATCGTAGTTCTCGCCCTATCCCTAAGCGTCAACCTTGCCCCCCTCCAAAAATCCTTAAAAATCACTTCCCTCCCCATGACAAGCTGGATCCTAATCATAGTAGCATCATTCATGGCAACCTTCTGGATGGAAGCTAAAAAAATCCTACAAAGCACTATCATACAAGAAACACAGAAAACGAGAATTTAAACCGAAGTTAGCCTCATTTCCTTTAAACACATCCATGAGTTCACCATACCCAAGAAATCAAATTCAAACCTGCTTCCCTATCGCAAAAACCGCTTAACCTTGTGCTCATTGCTGGAAGCCTTCGAAAAATGGAGAAGATCAAGATTGTTATATCATGATATTTTAATGTAAATGGTAATGGGAAGAATCTAAAAATGAGCATAAAAATCGAAGGCCAACAACCATGGAATCCTGAAAAGAGAACCAACACTAACAAACAATAAACTAACCCTCCTCACAAAACCAGTAATAGGAGGAAAAGGTGATATTCAACATAACCTCAACCCAACTGAAAGAAGCCGACCCAATCCTAAAAAACACCAGTAATATCATTCTAATATCTATCAGATATCAATCAATACATTCAACTAACAATTAAACAATATAAAATCGATATCCACCAGATATCAAGTATAAGAATAGACCATCAGTCTCAAAACCAAATTCATGAAACCCCAAACAAACCGTAAACATAACAGCATACCCACATACGATTTACTCAAAACACCAAACTCAAAAAAGAACTAAACCCCCATAAAAAACAATGAAACAACACCCTCCAACCAAAATGCCACCATTCTTCACAGATGAAGCCCAAGAAACCTTTCAGAAATCTACACCCAAATTCCTCAATAAAAATGAAACTCTAACACCCAAAAACAAGTCAACTAAAAACAATGTTGTAAAATGAAGAATTAAAAAGTAGAATGTGTTGACATTAAGATAATTCAAAAGATGTGTAAGTCACTAACTTTAAAGATTTGATTTACATATCATAATGCACATTTGACATCGATTTACGTAAAGTTTCTAGTTTACTAGTTTTATGGCTGATTGTAGTTTGCACAATATGAATGTAATCTGTCAAAACTTTTTTCCTCAAAGTTAGATAGCGAGGTATCCCATATAATGGCGAAAGATTTAGATTGAAGACTCTTTTATCTTCTTCTCCAAAACGTTCATCTAACTCTTTTATCTTCATTAATATGTTCTGTTCTCTTAAAATTTTTTCGACATCACTTTTCCTCGTGTACTTTTCATCGATCAGCTTCTTTAACAAGAATGGTATTAGGGTAGGGTTTGCTATTTCTACACAATAATTGTCATTTTCTTCCTTTACATTTAGAAGCCTATTATTATCCATCAGAAGAGATTCGTATGAACGTATGAATTCTAGATTTTGAGGAGCACTGAATTTGGACAGCCTTCCAATAATTTTTTTAAAAATCTCTTTATCTACATTAAAACAATAGATCAACTTTCCCAGATTTTCATTTTTAACCATAAATGGGAAAAGTAAGGGTAAAATCTCATATGGAGAATATACAAGCCCCAAAAGTGTCTCTACTAGATTAATGTTTCCACTTTTAATGTCAACATCTTCATATGGCGTTGAATAATTATTGAAAGATATCAAGAAACAGATAAAGTAGTCTCCTTCATATCCTCCTCCATTAAGGAATATGTTCATTTCAACGGGATCTTCAGTAAAATGTAGTGGGACTTTTTTAATGTCAACAAAGCCCGTCGGATGGAAGGATATGAAACCACCTATAACTTCATATAGCTTGATTATTGAATTCAGCCATACCTTTTTAATTTTCCTCTGGTGAATATTCTCTCTCTTAATGTACACTACTCCAAAGTTATAGTTAAAAATGGCTTCAAACATACGTTTCCTATCTTTATAGGAAGATATATGAAACCATCTGTGAGGGGACCATATACATCCATTTTTAATCGTGGATGGCGTCAGATAAAAATCGTTAATTAAATTTGCCACGTAAAGTTTAGAAAGATCACTATTTAGAGTAGCAGGTTTTATTGCACCCCATGATACCACTCTATTTTCATCTTTCCGGAAGCGGCGAATCCTGCAACTGATAATTGTTCCTTCAGCTCTAATTCCCTCATAATTCCTAACTAGATCATAAAATGTTCTAGCAAGATTATCCGAAGTTATGTCCAATGATAGTAAAATACCATATTCAGGCAAATATACTGGGAAAACATATATCTTTGACATAACTTCTTGGTGCCTTCCAAGACGGGGATTATAGACGACTTTTCCCTTGATTTTCTCCAATAAAGCTGAAGGATCAACTAAAGGATTTATTAACAGTTCAGCCCCCTCTTTTAGATCCACATTTATATTGGTATTCATTTAAAATCATCCCTCATAAAACTCTATTACTTTCTCTATGGACTTCTGAAGTTGCTCATCATACTTAGTAAATTTGTGTGTTGTGAACGTATAGTAGATATCTTGTTTTTGCTTCCCGAAAACGAAAAGCAAGTCAAGATAAATTTTCCTCTTAACGAGGCCACCACTACTTTCACCTATTACTGGATAAACTGCATGCAACCATATAGGTAACTTCTTAAATACATCGAGGAATGCATATAACTTTACATAATCAAAGTGATGAAAAGTTACTAGAATCTTTCCATCAGTAGACAGTTTATTAACTGCATGATAAAAGACTGAATATAATTCATTTTTATATTTCATTAAATCTTCCTTACGTCTCAAAACTATTTCTTTCTGTAATAATTGCGTTAAATAATCTTCGTTGATTTCATCAATTATACTCAAACTAAATAATGACAAGTCTGAATAGTACTGATAATCCCCATAAGGTGGATCTGTGAATATTACATCAAAGTTTCCTTCCATTTGTGGAAGAACATCTTGTGCCGGACCATGGAAAACTTTGAATTTTAAGTCAATTTTTTGACGGTCAATATAGTCACGTGCCCTTTTAAGCTTTCTAAAAGCTGAAATCAAATTTCCACGTCCTAATGGTAAAAGTTTACCATTTGAAAGCCTATATGCGAGTGGGTTTAATTCTACTGGCTGGGGTGGCAACCAGTAACTTTTAATTACAAATGCTGGAATAACTTTCAAATACTTATCAGAATAGTAGGCAAGAATAGAGCAAGAGCGGAGAGAATCAGAAACTAAAACTTTAGCTAATGTCCTATAGGGATCTACCTGAAAATGATTTAAAAAAGCCTTGAATGTTAAAAACTGGCGTTGTGTTAGCAATTCATGAAAATATCTTAATCCCGCATTTAGCAATCGGTTTGTTTCATTTAACCTTGGTATTTCTAACGAATTATATAACATATTCTGCGGATCGCAACGAAAATTACGAAAATCCTCCATATTTAATTCTTTAATATGCCTTTCATGACATATTGGACAATAATACTCTAAAGCATATGGTGAAAGTTTAAAGTAATCTATCCTCTCGTACTTCTTATTAAATATATTTCCACAGAATTTACAATTAGTAAGCTCATGTTCATCAGAATATACCCTTCCGCACTTCTCACAAAAATAAGTCTTCACTTTTCCATCCTTAATCTTATTAAACTTAATCTGTAACTCCCCTTTCTTATTACTCCATGCTAAAAACGTATGAATTATTAGTGCATCATGACCTTTATCACATTTAGTACTCCACAATCCAAGTAAGCTATCAGCCACATGTTTAATTTCATGTTCAAACCAATCAAAATCGACTTGAGATAACATCTTCAAAGAATTTAAGAAGAGACATGGTATCTTATTAATATCAACCCCAACAGGTTCGTATCCTAAAATGCTGCTTTCAATTAATATAGTACCACCACCAGCAAACGGATCTAGAAGTTTTTTACCTTTGACTTTCAATGGATTGAAATACAAGCTATTAACGAAGGACCGGTAATCATCAACATCATCTAAAACTTTTAAATCGAGTTCCGTGAAAGACAAAAATAACCTAACCACACCTGAATAGCGTCTTGCCCACCACTTATGGATCTCATAGAAAGGAAGCCTTCTAGCCCACTCGAGCTCTCTTGAAAACTCATTAACGACATCTAATAGATCACTAGGAATACGGTCTATTATTTTCAATCACAATCACCCGGCAAAGTAGCTTTATGATCATCATCCCATAAAATCACTACATCTTCTTCGTTTTCCATAAAACTTGAACGAGTCAAATTCATGGAACCATGAATGGAAATCTTTTGTTTTCCAAATAGTAGAAGATATACTTTTGCATGAGTCAGATGGGTGGTGACTCTTATACCATGTTTTTCCAATTCGTTTATATAGGGATTATCAGGCCTTGTTAAAACTTCCACATTCACTCCACTTTTCTTACACTCCAATAGAATAGATAAACCATAATCATCAATGAAAGGAACTTTAACAATAACTTTTTCTGACTTCTTCATCAACTTTTTCAAAAATTCACCAAACCCTTTTCCGATAAAAGTCAGATGACCCCTTTTAAATATTTTTAAAAATGTTATGGTTAAATTCCTTGAGATAATATAATTTTGCAAAAAGGGTTCGGTGCACCCTCTATAAAGTATTAAACAATCTTCACAACCATCAGCACAAAGTTTAGGTACTCCCTCTGAATGTATTATTGGCAAAAGATATTCTGACAAGTCATCACTATACTCCTCCCATTTCATTAATTCCTGAGATAAAATATGCCTATACGTTACAATATCTATAAAATCAAGTTTAATGTGGGAATTTATTTTTTCATTTAATTCACCAATCTTCTTTTGAAGGGCAACTATTTTATCACGCACTTCTTGTTGACTACTAAGTTTTGATAAGTAATTTTTAGAATCGCTCATTAAAATCTTAGAATCATTCTCCATCCGTTTATCATGCTTTTCCAAAAAGTCAATAGACCACTCAATGAACTCTTCCATGAACCTCTTTTCACCAACACTCTTAATCTCATTTCTTACAGTCTCAACAAGACCAATACCATCATTTTTAGATTTTTCTAACACATAAATAGAGCTACCTTTAACAAAATATGTTATTCTATCAGGGTCTACCTGAACCTTTTTTGTAATCAGAAATATGAAGAATAGATGAGCAATTGTATGAATCAGGCATTCTCTAACAAAATTGATAAATTCCATAGAATTCGTTTCAACCTTTGTAGCGTCATACTTAACGTAGTCTAATGCTGCATCGATATAAGAACCCTTTTCTAGAAGTTTTCTATACATGTAAAACTTAAACTTCAGTAAATTAACGATGTCATTACGTTCCCTCAATATATTCAATAAAATAATGTCCAGTAACGTTTGATTAAACATGAGACAAATAAGAGAGGTTCTGGCTAAATAACCCAGAGGGCATATTTCAAATTCCCTAAGCAGATAATCATTAAATCCTCTAGGGAGATATACGGTTACTTTATCATAAACGAACTCTACATCTTCCCGTAATTCATCATATGTCATCGTTTTCACATGATATGTGAGAGGTTCATCAACTTGAGGTAAATTTCGCACATTCATATTAACATAAAACTTAGGAAATATTCTTCTTTTTCTAATTCTACCACTCCAATGCTTATTTCCATCACAGCCTATAACTGTACACTCAGTTTTTGCTATGGGACAGCTTTTATCAAATGGGTCCACTGATATGCAATATCCAAGAAAACATATGTAGGGGTATCTAAAGTTTAACCCCCACTTATCACCAGAATTTTGTATTTCATTATCTATACGTTGTAAATAGTTAATGGTCTTATTTTTGATAACATCATACAATCCATTGGTTACTTCAAGTTGATATAGCTTCCCAATATTTTTATAAAGCAAGTACTTATCGCCATCTATTTTTGATGTATTTATCTTCTCTGAACCATATTTTATATATAATGGCTTTCCATCTTTACATTGCATCTTGAAAATGAATGCTTTCTCTAATGTAAGCATATCCAAGAAGTCTATTTGGGAAGGTATAAGAATATCTTTATATTTTTCAGCCTCGCCCTTAATCAAATCATTCGTTGCAACTTTCTTATAAATCTCGGATGGAAATATGTAAAAGCCTTTCTGAGGTTTTACTAACCAGAAATGTCTTGCACCAACACAACTAGTTATCTCTCTTTGAGTTCTTTCTTCGAAGGGTATAGTTATAGGCTCAAATGGTGGAGTTCGTGAAATTACGTCGCTCAAAAATTCCTCTTTCTTCGATGTTTGTGTATAAAGCTCAGCACCAATGGTAACTAATTGATCTATAAATTCATTCCCCATAAATCTGAATCCAATCATTGACTCAACTAAATTAATCGGATGCTCCGAAAGCTTCTTATACATTTCTTCAGCCTTATAATACTTGACAAATTCCTCATCAGAAACACCATCCACCCCATTCACTTTAGAAAGTATTACAATTTGCGGCTTAAAATACTTCACAAGTTTATAGTCAAGTTCCACTAAATCTCCTTCAAATGAGTATAGAGGATGATATTCAACTCGAATACTACTTCTAATATCCATGAGATTTTGAATAACTTCTGAAACACTCTCTTTAATAATATCCAAATCAACTTTCTTAACTCCCTCCCTCATTTTAAGTAACTCTAATTTAAGACGCCCAATTTTCTCCGTTAAAAGTTTCTTTTCTTTCAAGGAAAGTTTATCCAATTCATTCTCCATGCTAATCAAAAGGTTGTTAAACTCATCTATGAAAGAATTAAGTTCATTAAGTAGCCATACCCTTTCCTTCCAATACTTAATATTCTTAAATCTATCCTCCACATTTGGTTGTAAGAGAATTTGCGTTATTTTCTTTAATTCTTCTATTATATCTTTAATATCAACACTTATTCCTAAATCTCTAACAATTTGGGGTAAAATGGAACTTGTTTTATCAAGAATCATATATGCTATTTCCTTCGAGCCGCGTAATCTTAGAAGGTCCCCTCCCCTCTTTCCATAATATGCTAATGTATATAAAAGAGCTGAATAGGAAGCCACAAAAACATTTGAGTAAGATACTGGTATTTTCGGAATCTTGTTAATGTCAGTAAGCTCTCGAATCCCCTTATAAATATAGAAATATTCAAGAGGATTATTTCGGACAACTATTATGCAGAGTGATGACCGAAGGGTTGTTTCCTCATTTCTTCCTGCACGACCCACTCTTTGAATTATACTTTCCAGGGAAAACGGTATGCCTGCATTAACAACAACCGAAACATTATCGTAATCAACTCCAAGCTCCAAGGTGGATGTCGTGAAAACAACGTCTATCGCGCCTGACTTTATCCGTCGCTCCACATCAAAACGGTCCACTCTATCAGAAAAATGCACCTCCACATTCCCCTTAATAGATTCTCTTAGCAAATCAAGTTCTTCCTTTGACTCGCCTGACATCTTATACTCTTCATTATATACCCAATAACAAAAAGCGTCTTCTGGAGATAAGTCTGGATGTAAATGATCTCTTGGATCACCAAGTTTAACAGCTTCTAAAAGTTGTGTGTATATTCTCGAAATACTCCTTATACCATCCACAAAAATGAGACTTTGAAGATTCTTTTTGGTTCTAATCCTATTTACGGTAGAAAGGAAAATAGCCAACTCATGTATATATGTTTCCCAAGAGGTGAATGGATGAATTGCAATTAATAAGTATAGTTCAAGTTTATGCTCGTCTATGCCATGAGTCTTCTCATTATACACTAAATTTATGAAATCAGCCAAACTTAACCCACTAATTTCTTGAATAAATTCTTCAAATTTTGGAATAGTTGCAGATGAGAAAACAAGACGCCCTTTTGGGGTGACGAGTGAGCGCAATATATGAACAAAATATCTTAATATCCCTGCATTTATACTTCGATATGCATGAACTTCATCGAACACTAAGAATTTGATATTCTCAGAAAGATAACCATTTTTCCAATAAACGGGATCACATAAACGAAACTGGTAAGCCCAAATATTAGTGATTAAAATAGTTGGAGGATGTTGCTTGAAATCTTCTCTTGTTAAAGCAATAAACTTAAATGAATCATTACATTTCCGACAAAATACTTTGCCATCTTTCACTAAAAGTTTCTCATCTTTGTGCACTGGGCACATAATCCCCCTGTATTCGTCAAAATTCCTTATCTTCCTTTTTTCTTTAACATCTCCATCATCAATACCAATACTTATATTCAAATTCAATTCTCGATTTAAATAGTAAACTATTCTAATGAGTCGCCCCATCTGGTCAGATCCAAGCGATTTTCTCGGATAAAAAAGGACAGCAGCTACTCCCTTTCTTCCCTCCAATACACTTTTAATGGCAAAAAGCAAAATTGGGATCAGAAAAATATACGTTTTTCCAAACGCAGTTGGAGCGCAGATAACAACATTCTTATCCTCTCTCAAAAATTGTAAAATCGATAAAAACTGATACTTTGACAGCCCCTTTAATCCAGCATCGATTAAAGCTTCAATAAACTTGTCAACCAAATCTGCAGGAATTATCTTTGAAAATTCCTTCTTTAACTCCTCCAGATTCTGATCGTTTTTGCTGAAATTAACATACTCAAAAGAACAAAAGGGGCGTAACTGAAGATCAAGAGATGATTCCAAAACATACTTAGTTCCACCATACTTTATACGTATATCCGATGCCCTATAAGCAACATCCATCAATAAACTATGATACAAATTTTGTGAAACCTTTATTACGAAACCCTCCTTTATAAGGTTTGAAAGAACTTCATCGGATATCCCTAAACTGTGAATCTCTTCATATGTTAAGAAAGTGTCCCCAATTTTACCTGTTTTCCTATATTTTTCATACTCATACTTTACTATTCTATGATATACATTACTCAAATACTTTAAATTAAATGACATTCATTTTCACTAAAAATAATATAATTCCCCTATTTAATATTCTTTATTTCATAAGATGTCGAGGTAACATTTAAAAAGTCATTGAGACAAATCAAGATAGTGTCTATACGCCAAGAAATACTATATTCATTAATACTTGTCTTCATAAGCTTTTCAGCACTATTTATCCTGACATATCTTCTATCTATGCCTGTAAACTTGTATGTTCTCGTTTTTATTTCATTTTATATCTTAGCAGGTCCCTTCCTATCAACTATTCATCATAAGAATACATATTTTGCTGTGTTACCTATCCCATATTTAGGCCTTTGGCTTATTTCCGTGATATACTTTACATCCATAAATGTCCCATATACGCTTTCCATATATTTGGTCTCAATAATACCTGCCTTGTTAACAACATACATGCATCTTTTCTCGAGAATGAGAAGCATGGTGTTTAATCGCGTTCCAATATCATATTTTGCAAAGACAGCTTCTGCCATAACCTCAATAGTTCTTCTCTTCTTAGGACTTCTAATATTGGGTTCGGCACCCATAAAACTTGAGCCTTCCAATAAAGCCACACTCTATGCACTATTATCAGTTACATACTGCTCCTTTACACTCACTCAAATAAACTCTGCTTACCGATATAGGTTGATCTGCAAAACGCTAAATACAAGTAAAGTGGAAAATAAGATGGCAGCATCATTTGAAGAACTTTTGACAAAATTTCCTCAGAAGAAAAATAAGGTAAACATGCTAAGATATTACTTTTTAGAAGCAATACGCTTATTTGAAGAAGGCTCCTATGAAATGGCATTTCTTACAGCTTATATAATCATAAGGGATACAATAGTCGAAGATCCAAAGGAATACGTTTCAGACAAAAGAGAAGGAGAACCATCATCCTTCTCAGACATAAGGGCAATACTCGTACACTCACGACAGAAATACAAACAAATTGCAGAAATCAGAAAGAAACTTCCAGAATACACCCTAGAAATAATACAAAGAGCAGTAACATTCATTGAAAACCTTGTTTCCAACAAAAAGATGGTTTCTAAGAGAGAAGGGTTTGCAAGTTTTATTGCTAATGTAGCAAGAGAAAATGAAAGTTTCCTAAATAGGAAGGCAAAGGAATCCTTTGAGGAAGTTGTAGAACTGGTAAACGATGCAATAGATTATGTAACCTTCTTTATTGAGAGAAAAAAGGTTGAAGAAAGTGCTACTCACCCCATGATTTTCTTTGCCTTCAATATTTTAATGCCATTTAGCTACGGAATACTTACTGACCTGCTAATCGGCAACTTGCCTGCATGCTTCTATGAACTGAGAATAATGCTAGAATCAATTGCAAAATGTTACATTGCAGAATTACACCAAGAAGAAACTTTATTCTTTGAAGATAAACTCCTCTCATTGGAAAAAGTGCTAGAAGAGAGGGGAATAAGTACTTCTAAATTGTTAGGAGAATTTGGGGAAATGGTGGAGCTAGGCGATGAACCACTTAAACTATGGGGAAAAATATCTCGAAATTGGGTTCATACAATTGGAATTGTAAGCAATATTGTAAAACAAGTCATCGAAAAATCAGAACCACCCACATATGCCCTAGCATTACCCATGGTGTATAGCGAAGCCGACTTAACCACAATAGAAGAACTTGGCAAACAAGTATCCAGCTTCAGGAAAATACTAAAAACAACAATGGATAAATACAAAGAAGAAAGAATAACAGGTTAGCTTCGCCAGATTTTAACATTTAATTCTTTAATCTGTATTAAAAAGTTTTATATTTTTTAAAGTTATAACTTTAAAATGAAGTCAATCTTTAATGCAAGAACATTATTAATAGGGTTGTCATTATGGTGAAACATGTTTCTATTCGGGTTGCTTGGCATGATAGTTGCTGGAATGGCAAGATATGTAAATCTCCAGAGAGAAATGTCTATTGTGTTGGAAACTATTCGCTTCTTTCTCCAAGACTACAGCGCAGAAGAGATGCTACCCTTGAAAAAATATATAGTGGTCAGGCAGTTTCTAATGTTATAAAAGAGAGAAACTATCTCCCCCCATGCTACTGGTCGATAAACATTCAAGGAGAAGATTCATTTTCAATTGAAGATCCTCACCCTTTTTCAGATACAGAAACTTGGGGAAAAAAGTTTAGGGAAAATGTACCACCCTTGAAAGATATTTTGAAAGATCACTCAGTTTTTACATGGTGCTTTAAAATATCATTTGAAAGAGAGGACCCAAATCAGCTTTATCCGCCTATCGAGGTACTAGAAAAAAGAGTTAATGAATATTTAGAAGAACTCGTTCAAGGGAAATCTATAGTATTCTTCTATTCTAACTTCAGCAATCCAATAACTGGTGATGAGTACAAGTATCTACTGATAGGTGCTGGATTATTAAAGAATGTTGATAAACCAACGTACTATAATATACCTAAAGATCTCTTGCAGAACATACGGTCCAAACCTAAAATGAAGAACTTCCCAGAATTAGCATGGCAATTCCAATTAACATTCGACCCTGATACGATAATTATTCTACCATATCACAGGTACCTAGAATGGATTCAGGAAAAAGATTCAATTGATGTACGTGAAAAATGGAGAAAATTAGAAGAAGTCGCCATCCCTATAGAAGAAGAAAACCTAATTCCACATTTCAAATATGTTTCAATGCACATACCACATGATAAATGCATCTATCTTCTTTACTTAATGAAGAAGTCTTTAGAAAAAATGAAAGAACATAAATTAGTAGATTATGAAGAGTTGAAGAATATTGAGAGTAGGCTGGATAAATTATTAAGGGTTGCATGGAAGGAAAAAGGCATGTTTCCAGGTTTTCCCAATGTGATTAAAGTATTTCTCAAAAATGATTTTAACCTTAAAGATGAACAATTAAAAAATCTTGTTCAAAAAATCCAAGAGTACATTAATCAAAAATTTGGGAGTTTAGAGAATTTCTTCAAAAGTCAATTGACTAGTGAATTGTCAACCAATAATCATCAGCTTAATAGGGCTTTAGGAATAATTTGTAAAAGAAAGGAGCTAATTGAGTTTCTATCTCAATTTGATTTTTCAGCAACTCAGTTTAACCGCGTTTTAGAAATAATAAATAAGGTAGGAATAAATGAGGTAAAGAAGAACCCATATATTATACTTGAAAAATACCAATATGAACCTGTAGATGAACTTTTAATAGATGAAAGCGATTATGGTATAAGCTTATACCAGATCGATATAGCATTAATTCCAGATCCCTCCTATACTGATTGGCCTGCACTATATGATGCGCAATCACCTCAAAGAATACGTGCTGTGATCACTAAGGTATTATATGATGCGGCCTTTGAGGAGGGGCACTCTTGTTTAACACGCGACGAAATCATAAAGCGTGTAGAGGAATATCCTCTCTACTATATTAATGCTAAACTTAAACTAGATATCGACAGACTCTTAGATTATGAAAAAGAAGCATTTTTCAGGGAGAACTTCATTATACGTGAAGCTTTGGAAAAGGAAAAAACGATATACCAATTAAAGCTTATTCGGGAAATAGAAAAGATAATTGAAGATTTTATCCTTTATATGTTAAAGAATAGGTATGAGTTATCTCAAAAGGATAAGTCAGATATAGATACGATATTAAATGAAGAATACGGTGAATGGGAAGAAAGACTTGATTTAAATGAGCGTAGAAAGCTCTATGAGAACGCTTTAAGTAATGGTGTATTCTTTGTTTCAGGAAGAGCTGGTAGTGGAAAGACGAGTGCGATAGTACGTCTTGTTAAAAAGTTTATGGCTGATGGACATAAGCCAATTTATATCTTTACACCGACTGGGAAAGCAAATTTAGTAATTAGAAAGAGGCTCAAAGAAATAGGTGTGCGCATAGATGATAAACACTTAGTGGTATCAACAATTCATAGGTTCTTATACACCAAATTATTCGATTATATTAAAGTGGTAAATAAACGGGATAAGGATAAAATATTTTTAATCAGAGATCTTATTGAACAAATCTTATCAGGGAAACTTGAAGTTCTCAGTCAATTTAGAAGTTTAGCTGAGCAGTTCAGATTAGGACCTAAAGTAGTCATCATAGATGAAGCATCTATGGTGGACGAAGTCTTATTGGCTTTACTTTTCTCTATGATTAGAACAGACGCTTTAAGACACTTAATCATCGTAGGTGATGAAAAGCAACTCCCTCCAATTGGTGTAGGCAGACCATTTGTAGACATCATATACTATTTGAAGAAGAACAGCCTTGAAACGCACTATATACGCCTAGAATCAAACTTAAGGTTTGACCCCTCTGCATCTATCGGAATACTTGCAGAATTATTCAGTAGCGAGAAACCACCATTTCCATCAGAAATATCCACAGTCCTGAGCAAATTAGACAATACAGTCGAATTATTTTACTTCAAAGATAAAGACGAGCTGAAAAACATCCTTGCAAATATCTTGCGACAAAGAGGAGCTGCCGCAACCGATTCCTTATCTGAAATGTTTAGTAGCATCTTTGAAGCTAATGGTTCACTTTATCTTGATAAAGTACAGATAATATGTCCCAGAAGAGTAGGCGATTTTGGATCTATTGCAATAAATATAGGGGTGATTCGTGATAACAAAGCTGATTTCACTCCTAGATCCAAAATCATTTGTGAAAAGAACATATATGTTGATGCTATTGACAAGGATGGAAATAAAAGACGCATTCTTGGGTTAGCTAATGGCTCCATAGGTTACATACGGCCAGATGGTGATATATATTTTGAAGATTTAGAAGATATAAAAGCTGAATATAAACATGTGTATTTATCACCTATAATAAACGAGATATTTGGAGATTTCACAGTCCTTAAAACTGAGAGAGATATAGATTTTGGATATGCTATAACAGTTCATAAGTCTCAAGGAAGCGATTTCGATTATGCCATCCTTATCTTACCAGAAGTAAGTCCATTCATTACAAAGGAGCTACTGTACACCGCATTCACACGGCCAAAATTAAAGCTTTATTTAGTTATTCACAGTAGCCTCAAAGAAGAGCTACCCATAATATTATGCCATGCTTATGAAAACTCTGCAATAGAATCAATAAAAACTCTACTATTTGGTTATAAAGCTTCACCATTAAAACCATACATAGTCGCATTAAGAAATAATAAAACTATAGAGGTAAAATCCAAAATTGAATATATAATAGCGAAAGCACTTGATGAGTCCAACGTGGAATTTGAATACGAGCCTAAAGAATTTTTCGAAGAATATCACATTATACCTGACTTCAAGATATCTATCGATGGAGAAGTCTATTACATGGAACACCTCGGTAACATGAGTAATCCAAGCTATCGAAACAGATGGTTCCAAAAATTCGAAATCTATAAAAAACTTGGAATATCGGACAAACTAATTACAACTAGCGAAAGCGAAGAAAAATCAAACCCAGAAGAAAACATTAAGAAAATAATAGATGATATCAAAGCAAAACGTATAAAAACAACTGAAGGAGGCTACTCTCTACATCACTATTACATTTAAAAATAAAAAAATTATATTTAATTGCCCTGCTTGAATCCATAATGTACACGAAGAAGCAGAAAAATTTTAACAACTATAAAAGATACTATTTTACCTAGTTTTTTCAATATCTACTTTATCAACATTGTTATATATGTTTCAGCAAATTCATGTTTTCACGTATCCCTTTCCTTTCTGAAGCTTCAACACGAAGCTAAGCTTCCCACTCTTATCATAGTATTCTTGGTATCGTGTTCCACAATTGCTACATGTATATGCTTGGACTGTGAAATTCCCATACTTCCACATCTTTCTTGGACTTGAATTCACAAATCCACAATTCGGACATTTACTCATGATATTACCTTTGACAATTTGAACATAAAAGGTTTTAGACTGTCTTTTACTTAAATATTTTAAGTAGTATAATCAGGAAGTGGCCCCCTTTTTACACAATACATTAAAAGTAATTTCTTAAATTTTTAATAGCTCACTTCCTTCTAGTGTACATTTGAGTCTATACGTTTTATATGAGTTGATGCGGAATCCATATTAGCTTTATTTAAGTGTTCTGCATGATTTAAAATTATGTTATATGCTATTGTTAGGTCTCTCTCAGTATCCTCTACACTTCTAGAGCCAGCACATATCATGGCTCCAGAACTAAAGATAGTAACTATACTCCTCATACCATCAATTTTCAAATAGGCACATCTATATTTTGGATATCTTGAATTAAGCTTAACATTATTTGGAAGCTTGGCAGCTAGCGCTTCAAGATCCACTTTAAAGGGTAACTTGCAAGTGGCGACTACATTGACGATTTCAACATTTATGTCTTCAATCTTCTCCGAAGGTTTCACAACCATTAACCCCCTTCTTTCGCATCTCCTGGGTAAGCATGAATTTCTTAGTTTAAATACATAACTTCTATAGTGCTAATTGCATATAAAGTATTTACTTTAAATGGTATCCTGTTTTCCAATGAGCATTGGAGTATCTAAACCTTTATATACAATTTTACCTATACTTATGATAGGTAATTGGCAATGGGAGAGGTTACAGTTCTTACTAAAGCTACATCGAGAAGCAGGTCTTTAAGAACAACTATCCCCATTGGAATTGTTAAGCAATTTAATCTTTCAGTGGGTGATAAGCTTAGTTGGGAGATTAGGGCTGAGGGTGGAGATCTTATAATTGTTGTTAAACCATTAAAAAATAGAGGATGAAGAGGGGTAGGAGGAGTATGGTTAAGTGTCCTTATTGTGGCTTTGAGGGGGAGTTTAAGAGTTTAAAGACGTGGAGATTTAGGTTTTACGATGTTGAGAAATTGGAGTGCCCGAATTGTAGGGGGATATTCAATCATTATCATGGTTTAAGTCCTAGGAGCAATAAGATGTCAGAATTCGTTATAAGGATTAAGCCTAAAACCTCTGGTGGTGTTGTGTGAGCTCCCGTGTTACAACTCCCCCCGTGGATATAGATGGCATTGTAGCTTGCTTTAAGAACTCTATTATGAGGGCTCGTAGTGAAGAGGATGTTAGGGTATGGGTTTCTATATGTATTGAAGAACTTATCCTAAAACCTTTGGGTATAATGCAAGTTGGTAAGTATGAGTATACCTTGATATCTGGTGCTAGAGTTGATGCACTTTACGGGCATGTGGTTATCGAATATAAAGCACCAGGTAAACTCTCTACTCAAAGTGATATTCAAAGAGCTAGGGAGCAAGTTATAAGATACATAACGCAAGAGGCTGGTAACAAGGCTGAGTATGCAAGATACTTGGGGGTTATAATTAGCGATAAGATTGCCTTCGTTAAATATGACCAAAGAACCGATACATGGATTTTGAGAGGCCCCTACGATATTAGAAGGGAAGCAATAGTTAAGTTCGTAGAAGCTCTAAGAGGTCTCAGGAGGAAGCCTCTAGATGTGGAGCATCTGCTAAGCGACTTTGGACCTAAATCTGAGGTTACAATTAAATTGGTTAGGGCATTTTATGATATGATAATCAGCCTTAAGGATGATAGTAGAGCTAAACTATTATTCAGCGATTGGATGAGGCTCTTCAGACAGGCAACTGGATATAGACCTGAAGAGTTGGAGGAACTTCCAAAGTTAGCCTCCGAATATGGAATTCAAGGAAGCGTAAATTATGATGCATTAATATTCTCTATACACACATTCTATGCTCTACTGCTAAAGCTAATAGCAGCAGAAATAACATACCTTTATGGTGGAGGGAAATTCTACAGGTCGTATATAGCTGAACTGGATGATGCATACTCCAAAGGTGGTTTAGATGAATTAAAGAGGACTCTACAAGAACTTGAGAGTGGGGGCATATTCAAGAGGTTATTAAGCATTGAAAACTTCCTCGAAGGAGACTACTTCTCTTGGTATTTAGATGTATTCGACAAAAACTTAGCAGACCTAATAGCGGAACTTGCTAGGCAACTATCTGATTATGAGATTGCCACACCACAATTAGAACCAGAATTCGCAAGAGACTTACTTAAGAGACTATACCAAAACCTAGTACCAAGCGACCTAAGACATAGACTAGGAGAATTCTACACACCCGACTGGCTAGCCAACTACCTACTCGACGAAGTTGGATTAAGCTTCGAAAACCTCAACAAAATCGGCGAAGAAGACCCTCTAAAGCCCCTAAATATTAGAGTCCTAGACCCCGCATGCGGCTCAGGCACCTTCCTAGTACTCTACATAAGTAGGCTTAGAAGATACGCTGAAGAGCACTACCTAACCGATATGCTCTTAAGGTATGTATTAGACAACGTTGTAGGTTTTGACCTAAACCCACTAGCAGTATTAACCGCTAGAACAAACTACCTACTGGCAGTAGCAGACCTCTTAGCCTACAGCACCGGAACAGTAGAGATACCCATATATCTAGCCGACTCGATAATGGTCGAAAAGCAAGGTAAAATGGTTGGAAACGTATATATTCTGAGGACTAGCGCTGGAGACTTCGAAATACCCATTAACATAGTTAAAAAGGGATTATTAACGAACGTACTGGCCGAAGTAACTAGAGGTCTTGAAAACAAATATGAAGCTGAAACCTTCAAGAAGAGGCTGGAATTATCCTACAAGCTTAACTCAGGAGAACTCAACACCCTAGCCGAACTTTACAAGAAACTCCTAAAGCTAGAAGAGGAGGGTAAGAATAGAGTATGGGTAGCAATAATAAGGAATGCCTTCGCCCCCATACTCAAAGGCAAATTTGACTACGTAGTGGGCAATCCACCATGGGTTAACTGGGAAAACTTACCAGAATCCTATAGAGAAGCCAGTAAGGAACTCTGGGATAAATACGGTCTAGCAGAAATTAGGGGGAAGACGGGTCTAGGTAAAGTTAAAAGAGATCTGGCAATGCTTTTTATGGTCAGATGTTTCGACTTATACCTGAAGGAAGGCGGTAAACTAGGCTTCCTTGCACCATTCACCATGTTTAAAACACAAGCTGGCGCAGGATTCAGAAACTTCCTAGCCAGAAAAACTAAAATCCACGTTATACATGACCTAGTAACCCTTTATCCATTTGAAGGAGCAGTAAACAGAACTTCAGCCATAGTAATTGAAAAAATCTGCGAAATAGATCCAAACAAAATACCAGATAATATGAAAGATGCCCTACACAAAGCCTTCGAGGAAAATATGAAGGGAGTAAGACACGTTATATGGATTAACCCAAGCGGCAAAGCCATACCCACAGACAAACCTTTAGAAGATGTTCTCAAAGAAACTAAGAGATACGAAGCTATTATGATCCCCCTAGAACCTAAGAAACCTGAGTCGCCATGGATGCAAATAACACCCAAAGTAATTGAAGCTGTCAGAAAATTGCTAACTGGGCCACAGTATTATAAGGCACATGCAGGAATTGTTGTCGCCTTAAACCAGGTTTATTTTGTTCAAATAAAGGGAAAGACTCCTGAGGGGAAGCTAATAATAACAAATCCGCCTGAGCCAGGACAAAAAAAGAAGGTAAAGCAAATGGAGGCTGTTATAGAATCAGATTTAGTATATCCACTAATAAGGGGGAAAGATATTAAGAAGTGGTATGTGGATTTTAAGGATAGATACGTAATTTTACCTGTAGACGCTGATGGTAAAGACATTAACTCTGATGATATGAAGGTAAAATATCCAGGCGCTTACAGCTACTTCTTTAACTTCTTCGATGACCTAATAAATAGAGGCGGAGAACCTTATAAATCGAAGCTAGATCCATATAAAAAGCTACCTCTGAACGTTGTAGAGAAAAAAGCACCGCCATTTTATTGGATATTTAATGTAAAACCAAATCTAGCACCTTATAAGGTTGTATGGAAAGAAATCGCCGGTGCTATTACCGGGAAGGCTGTTAGTTTTGCATGTGCTGTTATTGAACCTATAAACGGTAAACCTGTTATCCCAGATCATAAGGCTATATTAATAGTAGCTAACAATTCTGAAGAAGCATACTATATATCAGGTTTCTTAAACTCTATTATAACAAGGGCTATTATAGCATCTTATACTTATGAATTGGGGTATGAAACTCATATAGCTGATGTCATTAAGATTCCAAGGTTTAATCCAAATGATGATGTGCATAGGAGGATTGCTGAGCTTTCTAGGAGGGCTCATGAGCTTGCTAGATGCGTTTATGCTGGTGTTAAGCCTTATTATTGTAGGGGTATTGATGCTGAGGAGGAGCTTAAGAAGGTTGAGGGGGAGTTGGATTTGGCTGTGGCTCAGCTTTTCGGGCTTTCTAAGGATGATCTTAGTGAGTTTGAGAAGCTTATGGTTATCCTTTCTGGTGGGGAGCTTCCGGTTGAGGAGGTTGAGCTGCCTGAGGAGCCTAAGGTTTCCGTGCTTAACACTTTACTACCTCCTGATGTGCAGTCTTACATTGAGGTTGATGTTGTAAATCCATCTGGTGAAGAGCTGGAAGTGGTTTATGAGTTTCCTTGGGGTAAAGGTTCCTTCAAAATTGTTGAGGGTAAGTGTAGAATAGATGTTCCGCCGTTAAAGCCTGGGAAATATGGTGGCATTATAAGGTATTGTTGGGGTGATGTTGAGAGGGTTATTGATGTTAATGTTGAGGTGTCGGAGCCTCCTGGTCCGAGGAGGCAGAGGAAATTGGTATTGGGTGATGGGTGATATTATGAGTGAATTGTTTAATAAGGTTAGGAAGTATTTTGGTGATTATGCTGTTGATAAGAGGCTTGCATATGAGCTTGAGTTGGCTAAGCTTCCAAGGTATGTTGCTGAATTCTTGATTTCTGAGTTTATGAATCGTAGTGGTAATTGGGAAGCTGAGCTTAGGGATTTCATTAGAAATCACTATTATGAGCCTGAGGAGAAGGAGGTTGTTAAGCATAGGTTGGTTGTGGATGGGTTGGTGGAGCTTATTGATGAGTTGAGGGTTATCGTGGATATTGAGACGGGTACCCATGTGGGTGTTATACAGGCACTTGACATTTGGGCTGAAGTCCCCATAGATATTGTTGAGAGGAATAAGGCTACTCTGGTGACTGGTATGTGGGGTCTTATAACTCTTATGAGGACAAATGAGGTTAAGGAGGTTTTTGGTAGACCTATAGGGGCTGCGATTACAGAGTTTCAACCTTTCCAATCACCAGACACTGACCCGAAGATATTGGAGGAGGCTAGGCAACATTTCACTTTTGATGAGTGGCTTGATGTCTTGATAAATACTATAGGGCTTGACCCCAGCGTCTATAGTCCAAGGCAAAAGATACTTCTACTTTCAAGGTTGGTACCCGTTATTGAAGGTAATGTTAATATGGTTGAGTTTGGACCTAGGCAGACTGGTAAAACGTACCTATATAGGAATTTGAGCAACTACGTTAGGATAATATCAGGTGGCAACATATCGCCAGCAGCTCTCTTCTACAATTTGAGGACTAGGGTTCCCGGGGAGCTTGTTGTTAAAGACTTAGTTGTCTTTGATGAAGTTAGTAAGGTGAGGTTTCCAAATCCCGATGAAATGATGGGTAAACTTAAGGATTATATGGAGAGTGGTGTGTTCGAGAGGGGTGATAAGAAGGCTGTCTCCGATGCATCACTGGTGTTTATGGGTAACATATCAGTTGAAATGGTTTCCGAAGGCTATATACCCGTAGAAGACTTAACTTATGTACTTCCAGAGCCCATGAGAGACTCAGCCTTCATAGATAGGGTGCATGGACTCATACCAGGATGGGAACTTCCAAAAATATCTCAAGCAAAATATCACCTATCAAAAGGCTATGGGATAGCTTCAGACTACTTCGCAGAAGCCTTACACTCCATGAGGAAGGAAAGCCTTGTCAGCATGGTCTCCAAACACATAGACCTCTCAGAAAACTTCAAGATAAGAGATGAAAAGAGCGTGAAGAAGATCATGAGCGGCTTACTAAAACTCCTATTCCCAAACAAAACATTCGATAAAAAGGACATCGAAAAAATAGCAAACGCAGCACTCGAATATAGGCAGAGGATAAGAGACTGGCTACACAAAATAAACCCCGGAGAATTCCCAAAAGAGAAACTTGCTATCACGGTGAGAACTTGACAGTAATACATGATATCATTTCAGGTTTTGTAAGATTAGAAACTGATTTAAGAATTAGCGGTCCTCCACCATCCCTACAGATTGATGTATATGGATGGCATAATTATAACGATAAGATTTCACATATCATAATTAATCTTAACGCTAAGATTTGGGGAGTCATCATAGGCTCCACGAGTGCAACAATAGTTCTGAAGCCGCCACCTGGACGAAGTGGTCTCACGCTTCCAATACCTCTTCCAAGTGACGTGATTAGGATTATAGAAGGCGAAAGAGTGAGAAAAAGTGGAGATGTAGAAGTAGAATTGCTAATAACATGTTATTACGTAGGGTTACCCACAACATTATCTTATTCTTCCGCATTAACTGTAAGTGGACCGCATAATTACGATGATAAGTTCACTGTAAGTCTTGTTGAATGGAAGAACGCGCTTGGACTTAAAGATTTTGAACCATTGTTAGTAAGTAGAAGTTCTGTTAGTAAACTAGATGAGCTTAGACATAAATGGGGACTTTTTACACATGAAGATGTCCTTATAAGACTTACTGAGTTATACGAAGGTGTAAAAATAGAAAGACCTTATGAATTATTGTTCACAGATCCGGAGATTAAGACTATAAAAAGCAAGCTTAGCTCTCTTGTGGAAAGTGGTATGTGGAGTGAAGTATATGCGGTAAGCTTATACCTTGATCATAGTGGTGCTGAATATCTAATGAAGTTAAGAAAGAAAGGTGCTCATATAAAGCTCTTAACAAGGAAACCTGACAAAAAAGAGTATATAGATGCAATAAAGTATTTGAGGGACAACTATGTGGAAGTTAAATTTAACAATATGGCCCATGCAAGATTCATAGTATTCGATGAAGATGTAGCCATAGTTATGACAGCTGACCTCGACGTTAATGGACTCGATAACCAAAGGCAAATCGGAGTCTATATTACGGATAGAGCTACTGTAAAGGCATGTAAAGCATTCTTCAATAAACTATGGGAAGAGTCCGAGCCCTCTTAGACCCCTTAAATACTAAAATACTAAAATAAGATAGACGACGAGAATAGCAAAGACAGGTATATGAAAACTGCGAATTAATTTTATAGATATGGCTTAATAAAAGCGCATTTAAAATAGATATCTTTGTCCTATGAGGTAGAGGTATAGAAGCTTATCGTCAATAAATTAAACTTTATGCTTCTATTAGTCCTTTTAGGAATCCTTTTATTGCTGGTAGTGTTACGTGTTTTGCTGTTTCAAGCATGGCTGGCTTCGTTATTTCTGGAAGTTCGAATATTAGTCCATCTCTCTTCAGTTGCTCTCTTAGCATGTTTACGTTTTCCACAAGTCTTCCAATCTGCTCTAAATATGCTGATAAAGAGTTTAGGTAGCTTATGAGTTTGAATAGGCTTGTTAAGGCTTCCTCATCACTCTTCCCCTTGAATGTTTCCATATAGCTTTGTATTGGCTGTAAATCCTCCAAACTCTTCTCCAAAGCTTCAGCCATCCTCAACAGTGGGGTAGCCTGCATCTTAACCTTCCCAAGTTCACTACCAAGAATTGGCGTGATTACTGTGAATTTAGTGAAGGAAGCTGTTATGCTTTGATGGGTATATGGTTGCATATGCGTAGGCCTTAAGATCATGTGAAATTCTCATACTTTAAACTGTAAGATAGCATGGACGAAAGTAAAAAGCATTGAAAGGAAAAATGTTTTGATGAGCACTAGAGGTTGTTTATTTTTCGTTTTGGTAAAATTGTGGGTATAGGTTTTTCATGTAGTTTGTTGTTTCGTTGGAGATGATTTCTGATCTCATGTCTAGGAAGGTTTCGTAGTTTTCTATTCTCCAGAGTTTTTCGTCTAGTGGTATTAGTTGTTTTGAGAGTTCATTTTTGTCTATGTTGTATTTTTTGATGTAGACGTATGGTGCATCTCTAAGTTTTTTGTTTGTTCCTGGATTTATGAAGGCTATGTTGGCTAAGGCTTCTCGTTTCTCTTCTTCGTTATATCCAATGCTTTTTAGAAGGCTTCTTGGGAAGAAGTGGTGTATTTCAATTGTGAAATCTCTATTTATTTCATTGTGTTTGAAGAATCCTAATCTTACTTTTGTGAACCAGTCTACTGCTTGGTTCTTGTAGGCTATGAGGTATAAGACTAGTTTTAGGAATTTTCCATCGCCTTGGTAATGGACTGATTTCTTTACGAGTTCTTTAGTTATTTTCATTGTGCTGACTTCTTTATGTAGCTTTTCTATTGCGTCTTCAAAGCTTTTTGCATTGTAAATAACGTTTATGTCTTCTTGTAAAGTTGTCTCGGAGGCGCCGCTGTATCTACCTTGCGCCAATGCTAAGAGGAAGAAGTGGAATGCCTTATTGAAGTTGTATTGGTCTGGAAACTTGTAATAAAGGTAGATTAATGGTATTATGGTGTTTTTAGCGTATATTAGCTCTGAGTTTAAGATGCCTACATTCGTTAAATCCAGAATTAGCTTCTCCATGCTCCGTTTAAAATTGGAGAAAGCATTATCTAAAACTCCATTCTTATTTTTTAGGAAGTCTTCACTGACATCCCTCAATATTGCTTTATTTTCTCCAATGGTGGTTATTGCACGAATTATTAGTGTGGGATCAAAGTAAAATCCATTGTCTTCAAGGGCATCTAAATACTTCATGAATTCTTCTCTAATCCATCCCTCATTATATGCAGCTATGTATGCTAAGGTAACGTCTGCTTGCTTTACCCGTGTTCCCGCCTTATTGATTCTTTCAAATATCATTGCAATATTTTCCAGTGAAGCATTCACTTTAATTATGGGGATCTCAACGTATTGTAAGTCCCAAATCCTTTTTACATTATTGTAAATTTTCGTGAATAATTTTTCATTTATATTACTCGATAATTCTGTGGCGATCTTCTCCAAATCTTCTTCTCTCTCCGCATTAAAAATCTCTTGTGGATAAATCCATGTTGGATCCTTCTTCAAAGCAGGGGACTCAAGCGCTACTTCCAGCGTTAAAACATTTATTTTTATCCTATACCTGTTAAGTAGGTTATTCCATTCATCCACATCCATCCAATACGGTCTTCTAGACATAATCAGACACAATGACACAATTCTCTGCTGACCATCAACAATCCAATCCTTAGTCCTCTCTTCAAACACATGTTTACCAGATGTGTACTCATTCAAATCCCATATCAGTAAAGAACCTATAGGATAACCCTTAATTAATGAGTCTAGAAGCTCCTTAACCTGATCCTTAGTCCAAACGAATTCCCTTTGAAACTCCGGAATATCCAGCTTCCCTATCACAGCTTCTTTAACCACTCTACCAATACTTATTGTATTTATTTCTGGTTTATAGGGCAAAATTAAACCTCCTAAAAACTAAGATATTACCTTCTATTTTCATTTACAAATATAAACGTTTTCAAAGAAAATTTTTATGATTACAGGGAATCGTTAATGAATACGCAGTAATGTTCTTTGCTTTCCTCTTGGGTGAATCTTTTATTGGGTTGCTGTGTTTCATCTCTTCTCTCCTTTGAAGGATGTTGAAATGGGGGAATGCTACTTTTTCTTAGATAACTTGAAGGGGTTTTAATAGTTATAGTGCTAGCAGAAGCTTAATTCCTTTAAGTCTCTATAAGTGGAGCTTATAAACACGTTGAACGGAGCCTTATCCCCCATCAATTCAACTTAGCCCAGGCACATCATTTAAACGTTTCCATAAATCCTCATATGATTTCGTTTATATTGTATTAGTGTTTTGGGTTGTTTTGTAAAGGTTTATATGTCATGTGTTTTCGCTTGAATAGCTCGTGTTTAAGTCCATTTTGGTGTTTGGGCGTTTGGGTTTGAGTCTAGTTTTGGGATGTATGGTTTTATGTCTATTATTGGTGTGCCTTGTATGGCGTCAAGCCCTTTAACGGTTAATGTGCAACCCTCCCTCTTCACAAGTTCAACGACGCATAGGCCTATTGGGTTTGGTCTTGATGGACTTCTACATGCGAATACTCCTGTTAAAATTGGTATTGTGCCCCTCTTTGGATAGACGAGTAGTGTTCTCCTATCCCTTTCATTGTCTCGTAGATGCATCCAATATAATATTATTAGGTGTGAGTATTCTTCTATCCCTCTAAGTGCTTCGCAGAATTCTGGGTGAATCCTCACAATTGCTTCATCCCCAGCCTTCTCCACAACCCCCACAAACACCAACCTAGCAGTTCCACCCTCCATTATACCCCCTCTAAACCTAAACTTGTAAGTATAGATAAGTGTTCTTATGCCATGCTTCCATTGAATATTAAAACTTTGAGTATTCCTTTTGGTTTGGTAAATCTATTTGTGGTTTAACTCTTCCTCTCTCCGTAGGCTTTCTCCAAGAGTTCCCTCATCATCTTTATTATATCCGTCTTTATTGAGGAGACTTCATTATAGACGATGTTTAACCTATTTTCTAATACATCAATCCTTTTTTCAAGACCATCAATCCTCTTCTCGACGGACCTGAATCTCTCATCAATGGCGTTAAATCTGCTATCAATATATAACTTAAAATCATCAAACCTTTTATCAACGTATACTTTAAGGTCCTCGAACCTTTTATCCATATACCCCTTTAAATCGTCAACCCTCTTATCCACATAACCTTTTAAATTATCAAATCTATTATCAACATACCCCTTCAAGTTGTCGAATCCCTTATTAACATCTCCCCTCAGATCATCAAATCTTCTCATCATTAAGCTCATCGCCAGCATGGTGATTTCACTATCGCTCAACCTCTTCCCTTCTGAAACCTTCTTAATTATCCTAGATACGGCTTTCTCTAGGGCTCTTGAAATCAACTGCTCAACAGTCACTGAAGTAGCCATAGAAGTACCATTATCAATATATTAATGTTTATATAATAGTATTACGTTGTATAACTTGTGGTAAAACTAAAGCTCAAAATTGGGCCTAAGGGGCAGATAGTAATACCTAAGATATTACGTGAGAAATATGGGATTAGAGAGAATGGATATGTTTTAGTTGAGGTTAGAGATGAAGAGCTTGCGATAATAAGGGCTCCAAGCATCGAGGAGACCTTGGAGTGGATTAAGCTTAGGAGGGGGAAGTTGAAGGCAAAGCAAGCTAATCTTGGTGATCTTGCTGAAGTCGATTTAGAGGAGGAGTTCAATGAAGATATTCGTGGATGCTAGCCCCCTAATCTATTTAAATGTCCCAATGCCTGAGGAACAAGCAAAGCTCATTGAATCATTTTGGAAAAGTCTTCTAAGTGAACATGAAGTCTTCACAAACCTTCTCGTTTTGGACGAGGTTATATATGTTTCGAAAAGAAAGTATGGTGTTAAACAAGAGGAAACTCTGAATTTCATAGAACGCACAGTCCTCCCACATATTGAACTTTTATCAATTGGAGCTGAGCTATATTCATTCTTCAGACTCTATATGATGAAATTCAATCTTAAGCCGTCCGATGCTCTGCACGCAGCTACCGTTAAGAGGTACAAATTAGATGCCATTGCAAGTGAGGACAAAGATTTTGACAGAGCTGGAATAAGGAGGATATGGCTATAATGCATTGAAATATCGAAACTGCTAGAATATACCAGCAATGGATAATGACCTCCTTCTAAAGTTAAGAGGGAGTTACTGGATGAGGCTAGGAGGCTTAACATAAATGTTTCTGAGCTTATTAGGAGTGTGCTTGAAAATGAGGTTCGTAGGCGTAGGTTAATGTTGCTTGAGGAGAGATTGAAAGCTAAGAAGTCTATTCTCGAAAAGATCGACGTTGACATGACTGTAAGGCTCATTAGAGAGGGTAGAGGGAAATTGAATAAGTAAAACATATATTTGTTTAATGTGTTTAGCTTAGTTAAAGTGCTTAATTAGTTTGAATAGATCTTTGAGGGGGGTTGGCGTTAATGGGGAGGGTTTTGGAGGAGTTTGTTTGGAGAATTAAGATTAGGAAGTTTATTAGGAGATGGAATAGGCTTCTCAGGGATGTGAAGCCTAGTGGGAAGGGGTTTTCAGTGGGAAGTGTAAGGGAGGATCGTGAAAATCATTAATGATTGGTTGTATTTTGTAATTGTAATAGTGTTTTTATGGCGCATGTTAATGGTGTGAAGGCTTTTTCGAGTATTTCAACTTTAGCATTTCTTATAAGTCTTTAACAACAGCCCCTCCCATTCTAGCCAACTTCATTCCACTAAACTCTCAATTACAGCTCTTGGATCAATTCCCTTTTCGAGGATTTCCTCAAGTTCATCTGTTTCAAGGCTCTTATGATGGATTACATCATTATCATCCTTCCTTAACAATATTACCTTGGCATCCCTTGGTTCTATTAATGTTAGGCTGCGTAAGACGTCGAAGCTGTGTGTGGCTATAACTATTTGCCTATTAGAATCGGCTAACCACTTCAATAGCGTATCCATGAGACTTGGATGCATAGCCACTTCAATATCATCCCATAGGACTGCCAAATGGGATGCCAAGGTAATGAAAGTTTTACTCTTTACTAATAATCTTGTTTTAGGGATGGTAGCCCTTTAATATGGTTTTGTTGTATTTGGTTTTGGGTGTGTTGTGCGGTTGGATGTTCCGTTTGATGTTGTTTATAGGAGGGTTAAGTATGCTAGGTTGGAGTTTAGGGGGTTGAGGTTGCTTGTTATTTTGCCGCTTAATGTGAAGGATCCCTCTAAGGTTTTGGAGAGGGGGAGGGTTTGGATTGAGAGGCAGTGGAGGGTTGTTCAGGAGGCTGTTAAAGAGGTTGATGGCAATGATATCTTCATGATTTTCGGTGAAAAATACATTATAGATTGCTCCAGCACCAAAAATTCTGGGGTGAGCATTGCTGATAAGAGGATATATTTGGGTTGCAGTGACCCTAAAGTCTGTTTGAAGATTTCTCGTCAACTTAAATGGATTTTGAAGTTGAAGGTTGAATCAATAATTGGAGATTACTCCTCAAGATTTGGATTTAAACCTAATAGGGTGCTTATATGGAGGCAGAAGACTAAGTGGGGGAGCTGTTCAAGTAAGGGTAACATAACCCTAAACCTTAAACTGGTATGCCTACCAGAGCATATGGTGAAGTATGTGGTATTCCACGAATTAACCCACCTGAAGTTTAAGGGGCATAACCGTAAATTCTGGCAGACAGTGGGCATGGAATTCCCAAACTACAAGGAACTGGAACGGGAACTCTACAAATATTGGTTCATAACCGAAATACTCTTCCAAAATCTAACCAGAAGTGCTCAACAATCCTCAAATCATGAGGGACCTTTAAAGTGGAATTTGTGAATTTAGTGTTCTATCCTCGTTTACCAAGCCAGTATATTGCTCCAGCTATCACCCAGCAGATTATTGTGCTTATGGGTGTGAAGGAGCAGTGGGCGTAGTAGCCTAAGAAGGAGGGTTTACTTGCAGGTGCAGGTATCAGGGTAGCCGCTCCCAGAACGAAGAACACTATTACGCCAACCCAATAATACCACTTCAACAATTTTCATCATTCATTTTCACATTTCCTCAACAATTAAATCTTCCTATGGTCTTGATTTTGGTTAGGTTTAAATGATGGATTTTTCGATAATGCTGTTCGGGTGTGAGTTTAAATGGGTGGGAAGGAGCTTTTGCCTTCAACATGTACTTATGCTGATTCCTTGAAATATGCTGGTAAATGCGGGGAGTTTTTGCGGAGATGGGTTATGGGTGTGATGGCTGGTTTATGTGAGGTGGATGAGGAGACTGCTAGAAGGGTTTTGAGGAGGGCTGGTGAGGAGTGTTGTAAAGTTTTCTTGGAAGTTTATGGTTATGATTTGAGTGGTCAAGATTTGGATTCTCTAATTAGATTGTTGGGTAGTAGTCCGAGTAGTGGCTGCTATAGGGTGGATGAATACACCATTATTTATGAGTTTAAATCTGAGCGGTGTGAATGCCCACTTGTTGAGATGGGTGTTGCTGGTTTGTCTTCTAGGCTTTGCTCAGCATGCTTCACCAATTGGCTTTCATAAATGTTTAGCACAGTAACCAAGAGAAGGGTTAAAGCTGAATTCATTGAGAGTTTGGCAACTGGTGCATCTAAATGCACCTTTAAAATAAAACTACTCTAGCAATGATGGGTGAGTTCAAAGCATGCTTATATATCTGAAGTTTATTCTTATATTTTAGGATGAGTAAATTGGAGGAGGAATCAAGGGAATTAAGGAAAATACAAGATAAGTTATTAGAAGAGATTAGAGAATTTAAGATGGCTCAAGATAAACTTGCATCTATTCTATATAAGTTAACACCTCCCATTGAGGAGGAGGCTCTTGATGTGGTAAGAAGGAGGTTAAAGGATGAGTTGGGATTGGATATCAAGCTTGATAAAATCATTGTGAATGATAGGGAAATAAACGTATATGGTTCATCCGCTGACCTTTGCGTAATAGGTGACGCTATAGTCAAACTTAAAGAGGAAGATGTAAAGGAATTTGAAGAAAAGATAAAGCTTTTTAGGGAAGTAAAGCCTGAATTGATCAAGTCCAAGATGATAAAGGTAATTTATGTTGATTATGCGTTTCCAGGAGCAGTGAATCTTGCAAGGGAGTATGGGATTTGGGTTTTAAATTGGAAGGGGGACATTACACCTATAAAGGTTCATTCATAAAAGGGTTTCTGCTTTTTTTTGGGTAACTTCCTTGTTCACCCCCTCTCTTCATCCATCGTTTTTTGCTGTTCATTCCTCTAGTTCATGGAAGGGAAAACTTAAATCTATCATAATTATAAGGGCATAGGGATTTGGGGTGATGGAGGTGGAGGGTGAACCTAAACCCCTTGTGAAGTCTGTTTTAAATTTGAAGTTGCCGCCGAAGATTAGGGTTGGAAGAGGGTTCAGCTTGGGGGAGCTTAAGGAGGCTGGAGTAACGTTAATTGAGGCTAAGAGGCTTGGGATTAGAGTGGATAAGATGAGGAAGAGTGTACATCCATGGAATGTTGAAGCTTTAAAGAAGCTTAAGGAGGAGAAGTTGAAAGCTAAAGCGAAAACCGAGGGACCCGCTAAACCATCCCAATAAGTAGCGGCTTCTCCCATTTTTCTATTGGAAAGATGCTTCCATAGAACACTTACACAAACCCCTTACATTATTTTAGCGTAATAGATATATGTTAGGGGGGTAACATTGTTAGGGGGGTAACTTTGGGCTACTTCAATCCTGAACCTAAAACTAGGAGGGAAGATTTCTTCGATATGGAGGAGGAGTTGGAGAGGCTTTCAAGGGGGTTGAAGTTTGGGAAGCTTGTGGTGGTTTCTGGTTTGAGGAGGTATGGTAAAACTTCATTGATACTTACATGTTTAAATGAGGAGGGGTATGATTATTTGTATATTGATTGTAGGCTTCTTCCACCTGGCATGGTAACTTTGAATTCTATATTGAAGTTGTTTAGGGATGAGTTGGAGAGGAGGGTTTGGGCTAAGAGGGTTTTGAGGAGGGTTGGGGAGATATCTTTGGGGGATGTTAAGGTGAAGTTTAGGGATGAGGAAACTTTGCTCAGCATATTGCATGCATTGGAGGGGAAGGTGGTGGTTTTGGATGAAGCTCAAGAGCTTAGGAGGTCTAGGTATAGGTTTGATGGCATACTTGCCTATGCTTATGATCATCTCAACATAAAGTTTATTGTTTCAGGGTCTCAGGTTGGATTGTTGTATAGGTTTTTGAGGGTTGATGATCCTGAAGCTCCATTGTATGGTAGACCATATATTGAAGTTAGGTTGGGTAGGCTTAGTGAAAGTGATTCTAGGAGGTTTTTGCTGGAGGGGTTTAAGCAGTGTGGGGTTGAGGTTTCTGAGGGGGAGGTTGAGGAGGCTTTAAGGTGGTTTGATGGTGTGATTGGGTGGCTCACATATTTTGGGCATTCTAGGGTTGTGGGTGGAGAGAGGCTTCCATCCATAGTGGATAAGGCATCGAAATTGGCTTTAAGTGAACTTGAACATGCCCTAAAGATATATGGGGTTGCTGAGGGTAGGTATAGGGAGGTTTTAAAGGCTATAGCGTTAACGCATCCAGCAAGGTGGACTCAAATAAAGAGGTGGGTTGAAGCTAAGCTTGGGAAGATACCAAACAACACCCTAACTGCAATAATCAAGAATTTAATGGATGCAGGGTTTGTGGAGAAGACTTTAGAAGGCTATGTAATTAGCGACCCAATACTCAGGAATGGTATAATTAGATTTTGGTGAGGGGTTATGGTTAGTGGAGAGGGGTTTGGTGTTAAGCTTGCCCTCACAGTAATTGGGGTGTTCACATCCACATTAACCCAAATAGCATTCCATTATGCTGTGCATGTTCTGGGTGTAAATTACGTTTATAGGGTGGGTATACATGCACTCAACATAATCATGGCCTTGGCAGCTTCACACTTAATCCCAACATGGAGTCTTGGATACATGATATCTTGGGCTATAGGTGGAAGTGTAGCTGTAACTGTGGGTTTGATGGATCAAATTGAAGTGGCATTATACGTGATTGTGGTAATCATATTAGTTTATAGGATGTTGAGGGGAGGATGATGCATATTGAAGGGCATGTATGAGTGTATGTGTATCCTTAAGTCCAAAGCCTGTTATGGGGAGTAGCACAGCATCGTCACCACTAATGACGCCTAAACTTATTAGCCTCTTTAGGGCTGGGTAGACTGTGGCTGATGTTGGCTCACAGAATATCCCCTCAACCCTCGATAACGCAATGTATCCATCCAGAATTTCTTGGTCGTTAACTTTAACTGCCACTCCCCCAACTTTGCGTAAAGCCTTTAGGATCATGTCCCCCTTCGGTGGATTTGCAACTCTAAGTCCACCTGCAATTGTCTCCCCCTCCACCACCGGCTCCACATGTTCAGCTCCCCTCTCAAAGGCATTTGCTATTGGTGCGCAAGCTTCAGGTTGAACTATATGAAGTTTTGGAAGGCCCCTGATCACATCGGCTTTCAATGCATCCATGAATCCAAGGTATGCTCCAAGCATTAAGCTGCCTCCACCCACTGGGAATATTATGTGTTCTGGAATTCTATTGCCAAGCTGTTCTATTACTTCGAAGGCGAAGCTTCTAAAGCCATCGAGGAAGTATGGACTCCAATTGTGGGAGGCATAGTAGAATAGTCCCTTAGAGTAGTCTCTGAGTATGGCTTTCGAAGTTTCACCCCTATCTCCAGGAACCTTAACAACCCTTGCACCATACATGGATATCTGTGCAATCTTATCCATTGGCGTATGTTGGGGGACGTATATTGTGCATTCCAATCCAGCTTTAGCTGAGTATGCAGCTATGGATGCCCCAGCATTCCCTGAAGAGTCATCTGCAATCCTCCTTACGCCAAGCCATTTAAGCATTGAAATCATTAAGCTACTCCCCCTATCCTTAAGGGAGCCTGTTGGATTCATGTATTCAAGTTTCAAGTAAACCCTCTTAACCCCAAGCCTCCTAGCAATTCCAGTAGCCTCAACTATTGGCGTTCCACCCTCACCCAAACTCACAATAGACTCGTCTGGAATTCTGGGGAATAGCCTCCTATAACGCCACAAGCCAGAACCATAAAGACTCTTAAACCCCTCCAAGATATGGTTTTCCGCGTATTCGAGGATTAATGGGGAACCGCATACTCCACATTTAAGGGCAGTTAAATCTTCAACAACCCCTCCACAACCAAGACACTTCAAACTAAAACCAATATCAGCCAATCCAGAAACACCAAACATAATCTATCATAATTTAGAATTTAAGGGTTGAGCTTTGAACCGCTTAGGCTGGAGCTCTTCTCCAAAACCCTCCTCTCAACAATGCCATTCTCCCTCATATACTTCTTAAGCCTCCTAAGGTAATGCTCATAACTCATCTTAATCCCACGGTCAGTTACAAGCCACCTCCAAACAGCCCTCTTAGTCCAACCCTGCTCAATCCTCCTCACAATCTCCCTCATGGGAAGCTGAACTTCAGGCCTCCCCTTACGCTTCCCAGCCTCCCAAGCGGCAATCTGTCTCTCCCTAATACGCCTACGCTCAAACTCAGCCACCCAACTCAAAATGCTAAGGATTAGTTTGCGGATATTCAAGTCTAGGGTTTGAAGCCACTCCTCCCTAACACTTAAAACCTTAACCCCCCTCTCCTCCAAACCAAGAATAGTATCCACAGTATCCCTCATATCACGCCCAATACGGTCCACAGCAAAAACTATGACTGCATCGGGCTTAAGCTGATCAAGTTCACTAAGCAATTGACTGGCAGCAGGCCTATCACGGAAAGGCTTACCACCACTAACCCCCCTATCAATATAAACCTTCAAAACCCTAACACCAAGCCTAGATGCAAACCCCTCCACAGCCCTCAACTGAACATCCTCATCCTGCTCCCTAGTACTAACACGAACATAAACCACAGCACTAAAAACACTAGACATCAAAAAACACTATAACACAAGAGCATATAACAATTTCCAATAAGAATGCGAAAAACGAAAAATATATATATATCCAATAAATTTCCTCTACAGTATACTAAACCTCAATTGGAGGTGAAACATAAATGGATGATACTAGAAGAGCAGTAGTATTGGCTTTGGCGGCAACCATAATACTAAGCATAGCCTTCTCAAGCGTCTTCGTCTACTACCCAATAACAGCACAAATCAGCCCAGTAGAAACACCGGTAAAACTAGGGTATGGAAGCAATGCTGGGAGACCTGATCTTAGCAACACAATATCTGTGACTATAGGTTCTAACAATGCAAGTGCTACAATAACTATACACCCAACATACCAAGTATCATACTATAGAAATATAACCATAATAAAAAATACTGACAGCAAAGCCTATAAGGTGATGTTAAATGTGAGTAGTACTATGAATGGTTTGCCTGCGAATTCAAAAGCAAAACTATACGTGTTCGCTAAAGGACATGCTAGAGGTTTTAGTGGATGGCCAATAGAAAATCTTGAACCAGCATTAGGCAATTATATCACATCCTTGGATCTGACAACGACAAGCACTACATCAGAATTCGACTTGACTGCTGGTGCTATCGTGGAGATAGATATCTTGATATACATACCAGAAGGTACTTCACCACCCAGCTCAGCAACAGCAAATATATACTTGAGGTACACGCCGAGTTAGGTGTAGCTTTCCATAACCCTTAACATCCCCAAATTTTTTAATTGTTGGTTGATGCATCTTCATTATTGTTGGGTGGTGTGGATGGATGTGGATGCATTAAGAATGTGCTTCCCGGTTATGCTGGTAGCTTCATTAATATTTGTTTTCAATTGTGCATATGCATCTGTCTTGGTTTATTCGCCTATATCCACATCCATCTCCCCAGCATCTCCACCCATAATCCTCATTGATGGGGATTACAAATTAACATTCACTGGGATTAGTAGGAGTGGTAGGGGGGCTTCTGTATACACTGATTTTGAGACTTACCCAATTTCAGGCTGGGCTAGCAGTGGGGGTTCTTGGAGTCTCGCCAGTGGCGGCGGGTATAAGGGGAATGCTTTAAGTGGAAGTGATATTGATGATGGAGGTTTAGGGGGAACCGCGGAATACTATTATAATTCACCATTAAGTTATACTTCAGCATGGGTTTCAGTTAAAGTAAAACTTGTTAGCGGAAACTCATACTATGGAATCATATTAATGAATTCTGGAAAGAATAGAGCGTACACTGTGGATATATTTGTTCCGTCAAGTGGCACTCGTAGATTGGATGTTTGGAGTTATAATGTGGAAACTTTGGGTGGTTGGTCTCGTCTTGCGTATGTAAATTTGCCTGGAAGCTTTAATCCAAGTGGATGGTATGTTATAGTTGTAAATTATGCTGTTACTGGTAGTGCAGTTAACATTTATGTGTGGCTTTATGATTTGAGTGGGAGTCTAGTGGCATATTTAAGTGCCAGTAGCACTAGCGCTAGGAGGTTTACACCAGCATACATTGGTGTTGATGTTGATTGGACAACTAGTGTTGGGGGGAGTAGGGGGACTGTTTATTTCGATGATTTCATAATATCCACCAGTGATCCTAGGAGTGTGGTTTTTAATGGTCTTCCAGGATCTGGATATACTGTTGCAATTATTGATAGTTTTGGTGGTTTAGTGAATGAAACTGCTTCTACGGGTTCTTCCCTAACATTGGGTGTTGTAAGTGATGTTGTGGTGGGTACTGGTTCTGATGGGAAGGTGATGGTTTCATTTCCAAATGGTTTCACAGGCTTAAACTACACTGTACCCTCATCTGATGCTATACTTGGCGGGGACACTTATACCTTAACATATTCTTCCATAACGTGTAGTTTTGGTTCCAATAGAACTTCTGCCAGTGTCTCGATGAGTCTTTCTAGTTCCAGCCTATTTTTGAGTGGTGCAGTCCCCATTAAGGTTAGTAATCTGGATTCCAGGAGTTATTATTTGAGGCTTATTATGGATTCTTCATCAGTAATCCCCTCAACGCTTAATGTTAATGTTACCCTCGCCATATCCCCCTCAAACATGGCTTCCCCAATTAGGGTGTCTTCTGGAAGTATACTTAATAGCGCCACTGGCTGGCTCACCATATCTGCTGGCTCAATTGTATATGTTTATGTCACTGGATACTTTTCTTCCAGTGGGGGGAGTGCAACGATGAAATTGTATTTGGAGTATTCCACGCTTCCAAATGGGCAGGGGGTTAACGTATACTACCCAATAACTGTTAATTTAGGGTCTTAGCCATGAAGCTTTCCAGGGAATTACCATATTTGGCTTTAGCATTGATGACTTTGATTATTGCTTCAAGGTTTCTCCCAATCCCCTTTGGAATTTTCACTGTGGCTTCAGGCTCCATGCTTCCCACGATAAGGGTTTTGGATATGGTTGTGGTTTTTGGTAGAGATATACATGTTGGGGATATTGTTGCTTGGGCCGCTAACCCAACGTACTGCGTTATACATAGGGTTGTCAATGTTACGGATAGGTATGTGATAACTAAGGGGGATGCCAATCCAGTTCCAGATCCACCAATGCCATTGGAGGCTGTTAAAGGTAGAGTTGTAATGATAATTCCAAGGGAGCTTTGGATATCTGTTTTAGCAGTCTCATTGATATATTTTGCTTACACCAGTAGGAGGATTATACATTTATCGAGGAATGCAATGATCTATATGCCCATACTCGTATACGTTTTGATAGTTTCATTCAGCATATTCACATTTGCAGCTCAAACAAGCATCCCCCTAATATTGAAGCAGCCAATAATGCACTTATCCAGATATGGGATTATTGATTTGAATGGGACTTGCACTTTAACCATAAAATATTATTGTGAGGGGCTTACGCTACTAAATGTTTCAAGTGTGGAGCTTTATGGGACGCCAATTCAAAGGTATGGTTATAATGCGAACACCCTCCTAATTGAGATTCCATGGGATTACGCCCTCTTCGCAGCCTCCACGGGGGCTAGGTTGGACGTCACTGTGAAAGCATATTTAACTCGGGAGGGGTTTCTGGTGGGCTCATATAGTGTGCCCATAACACTGCAAAAACCAGTATTCAAGGTGGAGAATGGAAGTCTAATAATATATAATCCAAACATCTTCCCCCTCAAATTCAATATAACATGGATTTATGCGAATTTCGGGGAGCCTTGGAAGTATAATTCCACCACAGCAATAATTGTTATGGGGGTTGGAAGGTTTGATCCGCCGAAAGCTCAATACATCTACGTGGATGTGCGGTATATGTGGCTTGGAGCAACATTCTATGAGAGGTTGAGGGTGAAATGAAGCCGCTGACAGCCTTGAGAATATTATTGGTGGCTTTATCTGTAATTGAAATATCCATGGAGGTATTAGCCCTCACCACACCCATAACTGTGTTTTCAGGGGGGATTAGGGGGTATGTATCCCTCACAAGACACGAAATATACTATCTAGGGGAGAAGATTCCAAGTGGAGTATTGGATTACGTGAATACAATTGCACTGGTATCATCAATTGCCATAGCGCTACAAATACTGGCAACTTTACTCATAGCTAGAGGACTACCATTAATACTATCCTTCGCCTTCACACTACCATCCATACCATTCCAAGCCATTCTAAGAGGATTAACATACCTAGCTAAAATAGAGATATCAACATTAACATTTTCAACAGAAATACAAACCACAGCTGGAAAAATAACCTTCCCCCCACTAACTGTAAGGTGGGGATACATGGAAACCATCATGATGCTACAAATAATAATTGCAATCCCCCTACTAGCACTATTAGTTACGGGAATATTGATGGAAGCAAAATCAAAATAAATAAATTTAAGCATTAACCTCACATTTCATGTTTGTTTATCTTAGAGTCTCCTTTTGTCCAGTGGTGATGTAGATTATTGATTCGCATATGTATGCTGCGTGGTCTGCTATTCTCTCTAGGTATCTTATTATTAATACGCTTGAGATTGCGCATTTCCTTGTGGTTTCGCTTTCAATTAGTTTGTCTAGGAATTCGAGTTGCATTTTGTCCACTTCATCTTCCTTTGTGGATATATTTCTGGCTAGTTGAGGGTCATTGTTTTTGAGGGCTTCCATGCTTAATTTAATCATTTCCAAAACTTTTTCGCCTGTTTCTCTGATGTATGTTTTTATCCATTCTTCGCAGTCTCTCAGTCCTCCCAGCCTCTTGTTTGTGAAGGATATGTCTAGGGCGTATCTGCCGAATCTTGTTAGGTCGTAGGCTATTTTCATGTAGGATTTTATTCTCCTCAAGTCTGAGGCTACTGGTTGATATCTCACTATGAGTTCGAAGGCTCTATCCTCCACGTATTCAGTCATGATTAGGAGGTTGTTTGATATTTCGCGGATTTCATTGTATGCCTCCCTCCCCTCTAGGCATTCTAGGAGGGATTTTGAAACTGCATTGTAGGCCATTTCCCCCATCCTGTTTAGGGTTGATGAGAGTCCTTCAAGACTTGCATCAATGATTCTGCTCATCCCAATTCACCTCAACCAAACTTTCCAGTTATGTATCTCTCCGTTAATTCGTTTTGGGGGTTCTCGAATACTTGTCTTGTTGGGCCGTACTCTATTAGTTCGCCGAAGTAGAGGAAGGCTGTGAAGTCTGAGACTCTTGCTGCTTGTTGCACGTTGTGTGTTACGATGATTATCGTGTAATCCTCAGCCAGCTTCCTTATCAGCTCTTCTATTTTAGCTGTTGATATTGGGTCTAGGGCTGAGCATGGTTCATCCATTAGGAGGACTTCAGGTTCAACGGCTAATGCGCGTGCTATGCAAAGTCTCTGTTGCTGTCCACCGGATAAGCTTGCTCCAGACTTGTGTAGTTCATCTTTAACTTCATCCCATAGGTTGGCTAGCTCTAAGCTTCTCTTTACAGCAGCATCTAGAACACTCTTATCCCTAATGCCACTCAACTTCAATCCTATTGCTACATTGTCGTATATGGACATCATTGGGAATGGGTTTGGCTTCTGGAAGACCATGCCTATCTTCCTCCTCACCATAACTGGGTCAACACTCTTATCATAGATGTCTACCCCATTAAATATAACCTTTCCAGAAACCCTTGCCCCCGGGGTTAATTCATGCATCCTGTTGAGGCATCTGAGGAATGTGGTTTTACCACATCCAGATGGACCCATTATGGCCGTTACAGTGTTCTCCTCAATTTTCATGTTGATATTCTTCAGTACATGTTTGGATCCAAACCATGCATTCAAATTTTGGATATCAAATTTAACCACCATAATACCACCCCTTTATGAGCAGAGTCCTTGCAGCTACACTTATTATTAAAATCATTAAGATAAGTATTAGTGCGGATCCCCAGGCTAGGGTTACCCAGTTTTTGAATGGGGACATGGCGAATATGAAGACGTTTAGAGCTAGGTTTGCCACTGGACGGTTTAACCCTGAGAACCACCATCTCCAAAATCCCATGGTTACAAGTACTGGGGCTGATTCCCCTGCAATTCTTGCAATGGAGAGCATTATTCCAGTGACTATAGTCTTTTTTGCGCTGCTAAGAACAATTGTCATTGTAACTTTCCATCTTGGTATTCCAAGGGCTATTGCTGCTTCACGTATACTCATGGGTACAAGTTTCAATGCTTCCTCAGTTGTCCTTGTAACTATGGGGATCATGATAACAGCCAATGCGAAGGCTGCTGCAGTTACTGAGAATCCAATGGAACGTGTAATTAGGGTGTAGGCGAAAACTCCGATGACAATTGATGGGATTCCATTTAAAACGTCGTGGAGGAATCTGATGGCCATGGAAAGCTTGGATTCACTGTACTCGCTTAGGAATATTCCTGACATCAATCCTATGGGGACACCCATGAGGGATGCTAAACCAATGGTTATCAGTGTCCCCTGTATGGCGTTTGCAACTCCTCCCCCAACCTCGCCAACTGTGGGTGTGGGTTTAATGAAGAAATCCATGTTTATTGTGGAAGCCCCCCTCACGAAAACTTCGTATAGTATGCTGAATAGTGGGATTAATGCTGATATGAGGGCTAGGTATATGAGGATCCTCATGAAGTAATCCTTAACAAACCTAAACCTATGATAATCCATAACCTACTCCCTCGCAATCCCCCTCACTAGTCTAAGGGTTCTCCAAACAATCAGTCTAGCGAGGATATTGACTATTAGCGTTATGATTAGTAGGAGTAGTCCAACATTTATTAATGCGCTTACGTAGAGGTCGTAGGTTGCCTCTAAAAGTTCATTGGCTATTATTGAAGCCATGGTGTACCATGCATCGAAAAGTGAGGATGGCCAAACTTGGAATTTATTCCCAATAACCATTGTTATCGCCATTGTTTCCCCCATGGCACGTCCCAAGCCAAGAACAATTGCACCTATAACTCCAGAACGGGCATAGCTCACCACGATTTTAGTAGTCTCCCATTTAGTTGCACCCAAAGCTATCATGGCCTCCCGCTGAGAATTGGGAACTGATGAGAATAGGTCACGCATAACTGAGGAAACTGTTGGGATTATCATTATGGCTAAAACTATTCCACCAGTTAAGACGCCGCCACCATAGATGGGTCCAGAGAAGAGTGGTGTGAAGCCGAAGGCTGCTTGTAGATATGGGTATACGTGGTCGCGTAGGAGGGGGATGAGCACAAACATCCCCCAAAGCCCATAGATAACGCTTGGAACTGCGGCTAAAAGCTCAACGAGGAAGGATAATGCAAACCCGAATCGTCTAGGGAGATATTCTGAGAGGGCTAATCCAACCCCGAGACTTATGGGTACACCTATAAGGAGGGCTATAGCTGACGTAACTAGTGTGCCAAGTATTAAGGGTAGGGCTCCGAAAACTTTGGAGATGGCTGGATCCCATGTGGTTCCCACAATGAAGTTTAAACCGAATGTTTGTATGGATAGCCAAGAACCCTCAACAAGCTCATATATCATTAAACCGAGGAGGATGAATATGCTTGAAGCTATTAAGGCGCTTACAAGCTTGAAAACATCATCCCCCCTAAAATGACCTTTAAATCGTGAATGAATCTTCAAATTTAAAAAATTATTGGGGATTGTAGGTGTCTTCTTGTGTATACCCATTTTTTATCGCCTGAAAAGCTGTTGTCCATTGAATGTTATCATGCGAATTGTCTCCTCATTGTGTGCCACGACATTTTGGGGTAGAGGTACATAGTATAGGTTGGTTGCATAGCTTTGTCCATCATGAACAGCCCACCATAGGAAATCCACTAAAGCCTTAGCCGTAGCTTCATCCATATTGGGTAAAACGTTCAACTCCTTATATACGAGGATGTAGGAGAAGCTTGTTATTGGGTAAGCCCCATATGCCTGTGTATTGTTTGCTAAACTATCCACTATTGAAACCTTTGACCAGCTTTCATCTCCCCTGGGAAGGGTTAAAGCAGCGTATTCCGCTGCCTTTGAGAAGGATTCTATGCTTGGTTCAATGAATTCTCCAGCTGCATTCTGAACATATCCATATGTCAAGTTATTCGTCTTTGCATATGTGTATTCAACGTAGCCAATGGAGTATGGCGTCTGCTGTACGAGGGCTGCAACACCATCATTCCCCTTTCCACCTAGACCGGTAGGCCAATTAACAGAAGTCCCCCTACCAACACGCTCCCTCCATTCTGAACTAACATCAGACAAGTAGCTTGTCCAAATATATGTGGTGCCACTCCCATCAGACCTACGCACCACGGTGATGGGTTTATCTGGAAGGTTCACATTTGGGTTTACTGCAACAATTTTTGGGTCATTCCACTTTGTTATCTTCCCAAGATATATATCTGCAAGTATCTCCCCAGTGAATTTAAGCCCCTTAGATATTCCTGGAAGATTGTATATTACGACAACTCCACCAATGGTTATGGGTATGTGTAGAGTGTTGGGGGCTTTTGAAGCTTGAGCCTCCGTTAATGGGGCGTCGCTGGCTGCGAAATGCACAGTCTTCTCAGTGTGCTGTTGTATTCCACCACCACTCCCAATCCCCTGATAGTTCACTTGAACGTTGGGTTTAATCTTATGGTATTCAGATGCCCACTTATCAATCAATGGGAATGGGAATGTTGCTCCAGCACCATTCAAAGTTACCGTAGGTTCACTCCTCATCAAATACTGATATGCGAAAACTCCCATGACAGCTATGGCAACTATTAGTATTGTAACGGCAACTCCACGCGCCATTTTCATATGTTTCCCTCCGCCTCCTATTTAGATTGATAAGATTTATATATTTTTCCCGAATAGAATATATAGAATTTGAATATCTATATAGGTGGTGATGTGAATGGAGGAGCATGTGGATGAAGAGACGAGGAGGATTCAGTTTACTGGGAAATCCACATATATAGTTTCACTTCCAAAGGAATGGGTTGTGTCGATGGGGTTGAAGGCTGGAAGCCTAGTAACGATAACCCGGCAAGATGGTTCACTCATATTAACCCCAAAGGAGGTGGCTAAACCTGCAACTCAACCCACAGAAGCCACAATCACCATTTCAAGTGGGGAAGACCCTGAAACAATAGTGAGAGCCATAATCTCCCTATACTTGGTGGGCTACAATTACATTACAATAAAGGCAAGGGAGGAGCGGATAAGCACCATGCAGAGGAACTTGATAAAGGAGTTGACGAGGAAAAAGTTGGTTGGCACAGAAATAGTATCCGAAACCTCTAATGAAATTAGGTTGCAGGTATTGGTGAGCTACCCAGAACTATCAGTTGAAAATGCTTTAAGACGCATGTGCATAATCGCCACCTCAATGCATAACGATGCAATGCAAGCATTGAAGAATATGGATAGGGAGCTTGCCGAAGAAGTAATCCAATTGGATGATGAAGTTGACAGATTCAGCTTCTACATAATACGCCAACTAAAATTAGCTGTACAAAATGTGAAGATAATAAGGGATATTGGACTCTCCAGCCCAAGGGATTGCCTAGGATACAGGGTAATTGTAAAATTTGTGGAGAGAATGGCTGATCACGCTGCAAGAATTGCGAAAAACGTCCTCTCACTGGAGGAAAAGCCAAGTGAATCAGTCCTCCAAACACTATACGAGATGAGCACATTCGCCCAAAACTTATTTGAAGATGCAATAAAAGCCCTATTCAAAAAAGACTACACCCTAGCAGATCAAGTCATATCCAAGACAAAAGCAATAGTAGCTCTTGAAGAGAAAGCATTAAAGGAGATACAATCAAAAACAAAACAGACAGACATCTCCAGCATAAGAATGATAACTGAAAGTATACGTAGGATAGCGGAATATGCAAGCGACATAGCAGAAATAGTCTTAAACCTAAATGTAAACCAGATAATCGCAACTTGACAAATCCACTACAACCGAGGATAACATAGATTTCAAATGCACCACCTTCCCTAAAAGAGTTATTAGAAATCTCGTCTGCGCAAAAGGATAAAAGCAATGCAAAGATAAAGGGGTATGGAGGGATTGATATGAGTCATAGGGAAATGATCCCCCTAGATGAAGCGAAAAGGGCAATTGCAAGCGTTAGCAGAAGAGTGGCATTACTACACATCTCATATGCTAAAGCAATAATTGAAGAACTTGGGGAAGAGAGGGGTTTAGAGGTCATTGCTAAAGCCATAAAGGATTATGGTGCTAGGATAGGTGAAAAGACTAGAAGGGAAGTGATGAGCCTAGGTTTGGAGCCAACCCCAGAAAACTTTAATGCTGGAGAAAGCTATAGGCTACCCCCATTCGGCATGCACGATAAAATCGAAACGGTGAAGGTTGATAATGAGCAGAGGGTGAGAACATATGGATGTATACTTGCAAAGGTATGGCAGGAGTATGGTGAAGAAAGGTTGGGACGCCTCTACTGCTACATGGACGTATCAAAATACATGGGCTACAACCCAAACTACAAACAAATACACATAAAAACCATCCCAGATGGACACTCATACTGCGAACTAACAATTAGACCCACAACAGAAGAAGAAAGAAGAATCTTCCTAAGGGGAAAGGGGAAGGATTGGCTAAGTATAGACAAGTAACTTCCATTTACATTTTAAACTAAATGTGAGGAGGGTTAAAGAGCATGGAGGCTAACTTAATTCGAAGGGGGTTAGAGGAGCTTATTAAGAGTATTGACCTTGAATTGGCAAGAACAGAAGTTAGGTTAACGATGATTGCCGAAAAATTTGGCTTAAAATCATGGAGGGAGCTTGAGGAATTCTTTAAAAGAGGGGTAGATAATCGGGAAATTGATCTTGCTTGGGTTGAGTATCGCTATCTAAAGGACAAATATGAATCCCTATTAAAGGATGGGGAGAAGGTTTTACAGCTTCTTTTAAATTCCAAAAGCTAACTCCAAAAACTTCCAAACCCCCAGAACTATTAGGATTATGCCTGAAAGGATTGATGGAAGTCTTCTATTCAAACTCCTTATCCAGCTACTTAGGAGTGTTGCGAATAATATTAGAATGGTGTTTGCCAAGATTACTGCCACTATTATCCATAAAATGGGGATTCCTAGAAATGGGTAGCTGACTCCAACAGCCCCTTCATCAATACTCCCCAAAACACCAATGACGGACAATGCTAAAAAGGATGATGCCTTTTCCTTCATCCATTTTGGCTGCTCATTTTCGAAGGCTTCTTTAATAGTCCATACTCCAACACCTGTAAAGACAATTAAAATCAGCCAGGCACTGAAGGATATAACCCACCCATATATTGCCAATCCCACAAGCCAACCCAGCAAAGGCAGTAAAGCTGATGATATGGAGAATGCAACCGCTATTTTACATGCATTAACTATTAACCTCCCAAAAGTTCCACCTGGCATTAGTAGGCTTAAAGCAAAGGCAAGACCAAAATCATCCAAAGATAGCCCCAAGGACAACAAGGTAAGAGTCAAATAATCCAATGTACTCACTCATAATATTCAATTATAAACATGCCTTAAACCTTTCCCCAAATCTCCTTCAAAATAAAAAAATGGAGGGTTAATTTGTGTGTTAGAAGGGTAGTTTGTATTGCTTCACAACTATGTCGTCTATCTTCAGTTTTTCTAAGATTCTTATTGGTGCTTGAAGGGTTACTTGCACTATGCCTGGTAATCTCCCTATCTCCACAGCTCCACTAACAGTTACCCTGTTCCTTACCTCTTCAATGCTCATTCCAAGTAGTTTTGAGGCTCTTATGAAGCCTTTCATAGCTGCTTCGTTTATGGTTGGCCCTGAACCTATTATCTGTATGGGTGCCACGGGCTCTGCTTCCACATTTAATTTCCTAGCTAAATTTAATATGTGATCCCACTCATCCTTCCTCCAAGGTTTAGCTATTGGTGGTAGGTCTTCTTCTGGTGGGAGTAGTATTGGGCCGTCTAAATTCAAGTTCTTGATAACTGAGACTTCAACTATACTCTTGGCTGCAACGTCTGTTGTGTGTCCAGCTACTTCACCATCCCCCTGCATTGCATGGGCATCCCCAGCATAGATTCCCCCACCCTCCACCTTGACTGGAACTATTAAGACGGCACCCTCCCTAACGGAATTCACATCTAAATGTCCATCTGTAAGCTTGGTTTCATAATCCTCCTTAGTAATAGCGTAGGGATGGGGGGCATTAACAAGGAACCATCCGAAATCACCAGCATTATGCGAATCAGGTATGTCAATTGCAGGTGTGCTACCCAATTGACCTAGGAATGGCTTCATCCTTGCCGCTAACCCCACAACATCACTCTTACCCAGCACTAGAACGGGAACTTGCTTAGAATTCTTTGGTAGAGCAGCCCACTCCCATGCATTTCTAGCTATCTCCTCAGCCATCCTCTTGTCAACAGTGATTCCAACACCTAAATCCAAATCAAACACCATTGTGTAACCATTAACCATTATGAATGGGGATGATGGAGCCCCACACTTCCTACACTTAACAGCATTATCCCCTATACCATCCACATAGAAATCTGGCCACGGCTCATTACATGAAGGACACTTCTTCATCACATAAGGGTCACCAACATAGCTACCGGGACGCGCCACATCAACACCTGAGGAAGAGGCTTTAGAAAGCACCTTCACACTCAATATGCGAACTGCTATTGCATCACCAACCCTAGCCCCATCCACAGCCACAGGGACATTAACCTCATGCCCCCCTCTTATATTGGGAGTTATCATAGGACCCCAACAACCAGGAGAAGTAACAAACACTATCATACCACCATCAGCAACAGGCCCCAGCATCTTAGCATGCGGCCCAATAATACCATTAGTCTGAACATCATTATACAATTCATTTACAACAGTCAAAAACGCCACCTGAAATATAACTTTAGCATGTGAAGAATATTTATTCCTTTGTAAATATATCGTTTAGATTAATTCTTCCTCCACCTTTATCATCATTTGGCTTTGAATGCTACGTTTAGGCTGCTTAGTAGTGGCTTGTATGGTGTGAGTGTGATGGTGTCTCTGTAGGCGTTGGTGAATTGCCATCCATTCTCCTCAGCCAGTTTCACTAGTTCGTGAAGTGTATATACCCTCAGTTTGAATGACATTTCATCTATGAATATTAGGTCTCTGCCAACCCTCCTATAGAATGTCCATGTATTGGTCATCACTGCTTTTAATGGGTCAAATACGGGCTTCTCTACACAGATCAGTTCATCATCTACCTCATTGAAATAGCTTATGCCAGTTCCAAGGAGTCCAGCTCTCAGTATGGTTGAATCAAAGCTTACAGTGTTTAGTATGAGCAGATATCCATTGTCACGTGTGATTCTACGAATTCTCCTCAATATGTCTGCGTCAACAGATTCATCATAATACCCTATTATCGTAGTCCAGTACATTATGGTGGCATCAAACTTTACGTTTCCATTAAGCTCTTCATCTATCCTCCTAGCATCACCAGTTCTAAAGTTAACTTTATCCTCAACTCCATGCATCTTCGCCTTCTCAAAGGCATCCCTAATAAACACTGGTGAAACATCCACGCCCACAACCCTATAACCCAATTTAGCTAGATTCACAGCCATCCTCCCATTACCACATCCAAGATCAAGTATTAGAGAACCCTCCCCCAAACCGAGAGACTCCAATATCCTCTTCACACCCAAAGCCTCCACATCTGCCTTCTCCCACCTCTTATTAAGCATTCTAAGAAACAACTCCCCCTTATCAATGAAAAACTCATTTATCCAATTCTTAGAGTTACTCAAAATGGTCACCATAAAATCAGTGTGGATCTATATAAAGACATGGTTATCTCTCCTCAGAAGCCTCCCCCTCTCTTCTTGCAACTCTCTTATCATCTGATATACTGTTTCCTTAGCCTCTCTGTCTACACCAAAAAGATTTTCCAATGGAATTATTGGGACAAGTAATATTCCCCCATCAGTCTCTATGAACTTCACATGAGACCCCTTCTTCAACCCATACTTCCTTCTAATCTCAGCTGGAATCGTCACAGTACCTTTCCCGGTTATAGTATAAATCAAATCGTTTTTCACCATACTTATGTGCTAAAAAGTATTTTACATTTAAACCTTCTCAATACTTGAGTTTCTCTATTGTTTTCTCCTCTCAACTTCCTTAACGTATTCATGTAGCTTTCTTTCCATGTCTTTGTCTAGGGGTGGAGGTTGATGTTCCTTGAGGATCCTCTTAACTTCTTCCCTTGCAATTTCCCTTAATTGTTTTGCACCAGCTTTAAGCCAAACGTCATAGGGTTTTGTATCGATTATTTTTGGGATGAAGTGTTCTCTTCTAAGATGCTCCCTCGTATGTTTTTGTGCTAGGAAGTTTCCTCCTGGACCAACCTTATCAATTACATCGACAGCTAATGTTTCGTCGGAAACTTCTACCCCTCTCGCCAGTCGCTCAATCATCCCCAGGAATTCGTGATCTGTTATGATCTTCTCATAGGATACTGAGAGTGAGAAGTCTAAGGCTCCAACAGCATATGTGATGAAGTTGAATCCTGCTAGGACTGCTAAGGTTAGGTTGAATGCCGTTTCATAGCCAGCCTGTATATCAAGTGTTTTGGAATCTGTGTTGCCAGCTGCCCCCCTGCATGGGAGATTGTACATTCTCGCTAATTGTGCTAGGCAGGCGTGCATGATTCCGAGCTCCGGCCCGCCAAGCCTCGTCATGGTGGTCTTCATATCCATAACTGTGGATACAACACCATATAGTACTGGTGTTCCAGGGTTTATTAGTTGTGTTAGGGTTATCATTGAAAGCACTTCAGCATTATGTTGCACAATTGTGCCAGCCAATGTTACAGGGCCAGTTGCGCCAGACATTATTTCCGGAGATGGAATCACAATTTGCCCCAACTTAACATACTCCATCATCCCCTCAATCATCACTCCATCCCATTGTAGTGGGCTTGTGGGGTTGACCATGCATAGAAGCATTGGCTTCCTCCTAAGCTCCTCTTCACCTCCAGCAACCATGGATATCATGTTTAGGCAATCCCTAGCTACAGTAGTCCCCCTCATTCTACCCCTAATGGGTTTACCTGTATTCTTAATTTGAAGTAGCATTGCATAAGCGTGGTAAACGTGATCTGGAACATCATTTATTTGAACAGCCCCATACCCATCATCAATCCTCTCCAAATAATCCATGATTCGCACAATGTTTTCAAAATCCTTCACAGTGGCGTTTCTCCTCAACCCAGTTTCCAAATCATAGACGAAGGCTGGGGTGCATACGGGACCAAAATGTACTCTGTCATCCTCAAAAACTATCGTCTTTTTCGGGTCTATTGCATGCCACATGACTCTGCTTGGAGCCCTCTTTAAAGCCTCCTTAACCAAATGATTGGGAATGTAAACTTTTTGAGCCTTATAATCCACATGAGCACCTGCACCCTCAAAAACCTTAAGGGCCTCCTCATGCTTAAAGACAATGCCAGTCCTCTCCAAAACCTCAAGGGAAGCATTATGCACCTTTTCAAGGTCATCCCTACTAAGCAACTCAAACCTAGGCACATTCAATTTAATCATTCAAACACCCACCAACCCTGCCAAATTACTTATATGTATGTTTACAAAATTTAAAAGGCTTTCATGCTTTTATGGGGATTCAATAAATTTTAGGAATTAAGTTTTGGGATTTATATGTCAATGATCATTGACTCATCAGTCAATGTTGATAGGATTAAATGGGCGTTATTGGAAGTTTGTATTAGTGAATTGTGATGGTAATGGTGATTAAATGGTTTGAATGGAAATTCATGCAAAAATGTCAAAATCTAAATTTTCAGGGAGTACTATATGTTGGAGGGGTAATTTATGAGTTCAAGTGACTTGTTTGAGGCAGTCTCCCATCCATTGCGAATTGAGATCATTAAACTGTTGGCTAAGGGTCCTAAACGTTTTGCCGATATTAAGAGGGAGTTGAAGATTGATAGTAGCGGTCTTCTAGATTTCCATTTAAAGAAGCTTGATGATCTAATTTCAGTGAATAATGAAGGATTCTACGTTTTAACTGATAAGGGGGCTGCAGCACTTCAAGCCATTGAAACCATATCAAGATATGGTTGGCAGAGGAGAGCCTGGTACATAAACCTCCTATTTAACATTATAATGAACATCTACGTTCTACTAACAATGCCAGAATATCTCCCATACACAATAACCATATCAGTGGCATGGATGACATTCTACAGCTACCTAACATTCATTAAAAGACGCATATCCATTAAACCCAGATCTTAAGAGAAACACATAATCCACATTTACTAAAAAGTGCTTATTTGACGTTTAGCTAAATTATGACTCTTCTGATCCTTGAGTTTTAAATACTTTATTCATAAATTGTTTATTGATAAGTATGCCAGAAGAAATTTACATGAAGAAGGAACACCAATCCATTTTGCTAAGAACTCTCGGGGACTCCCCAAAACTGAGGATAATATATTTCTTCCTAGACAACCCGTTGTTCGACTTCACCAAGAAGGAAGTTATTGAAGCTCTGGGGATGAGTAAGCAAACCTTCTACAAGTACTTTGAAGATATAGAGAAGTATGGCATAGTGAAAGTTTCCAGGAAAATAGGTAGAGCAAAACTCTATAGGATAAACCTCGAGCATCCATTGGTGAGCATGCTAAGGGAATATGAAACAAAGGTATCAATGCAAATAGCGGAGGAGGAAGCCAGGAAAGTAAATGTTACAGCAAAAACTTAGTTCAACTTATATTGGGAATTGAAAACCCATACTTTGTCGCTTCATTTTCAACCTTATCTTTAATCCTTTCAAAGCCTTCTAACAAATAATTTTCTAACTCATTTTCCACTGACTATTCCATGGGGATTACCCTTCCCTAAACTTCTTAAGCTCATTCTCAAATAACAATGTTTATAAGCTATTCCCAATAAACAGGGGAGATATGTGAGGTTTAAGTAATGACGCAATGGACTGAGGATGAAGTTAAGAAGCTGAGTGCTGTGATCTTAGGAAGAATCTATGAAGATTTAAAACAGTTGGATGCTAAGAAGATTCTATTGCTTTGTAGTGGTGAGGGTGATGTTGCCTTCTGGCTTGCGGGGAAGGAAAAGGACTTCAATGGAAGAATTATGGGATTAGAGCTTGATGAGGGATGCTTAAAAAGGAGCTTGGAAAGATTAAGGGAAATAGGGTTGGAAGGCATCATAGAATTTCATAGAGCTGAGAAACATAGGATTCCATTTCCTGATGAAGAGTTTGATGCTTTAATCAGTGAATTCATAATATTCCCCACACCTACACCAACAGAGATAGGGCAAGTTGAGATGGCTCGTGTATTGAGGAGAGGTGGGAAGATGATACTAACAGACGTTATTGCCACAAAGAGAATTCCAGAACACGTTGGAAATGAACTCAAATCAATAGGTCTCAATTACCTATGCTATGCCACCAAAAACGACTTCAAGGAATGGATGACAAGTGCAGGCTTGAAGAACATAGAAATCGTTGACCTTACACCTCAATTAAAACAGATATGGGAAGAACGCTACCACAAAAACACAATTCCTGAACATAGGGAAGGCTACCATTACCTTTTAAATAGCGAATTCCGTTTAGGAGAAACTATATTCTACATTTACGTCAAAGGAGAAAAATTGTGACATTAGAAAATGGGGAGGCGTATAAAATGTCTGAAAGTCGGGTTACTTTAGGCTTATTTGAAAAATACCTCACTTTATGGGTTATTCTCAGCATGATTGTCGGCTTCCTTCTGGGCAAGTTCCTCCCAGAGATTGGTTCATGGATTGAGTCCCTTCAAGTTGGGGATATATCGATTCCCATGGGGGTATGCCTATTCCTCCTCATGTATCCAACCATGGTGAACATAGAGTTTGGGGAAATCGTGAAGGCAGCCAAATCTCCAAAACCCGTAATTCTCACATTGATAGGTAACTGGGTTGTGGCTCCAGCTCTTATGGCTTTGCTAGCCCGCCTATTTCTAAGCAACTATTCAGAATATACAGCGGGTGTTATCCTGCTTGGGATAGCCCCATGCACGGGTATGGTTCTATTTTGGATTCTTTTGGCGAATGGCGATGTAGCTAAAGGCGTTGTGATAACTGCGATAAACGCTTTATCAACCCTCATACTTTATGCGCCTCTGGCAGCCTTCTACCTTGGAGTTGGAGGTATTCCTGTTCCAATAACCCCAATAGCGGAAAGCGTTATTCTCTTTGTTGGGTTACCCTTAATAGTTGGGCAAATGTCAAGGAAAGCTCTCATTATGAGGAGAGGAGAAGAATGGTTTAATAACAGATTTCGTCTACTGATAGGGGACATTGCAGCTTTGGCATTGCTTACAACAATCATAATACTCTTCTCCTTGAAGGGGGAAATAATCGTCAATGAACCCTTCATTGTAGGATTAATCTCCATACCATTAATAATACACTTCTTTACAATGGCCACACTTTTCTACGTAATACCTTGGCTTCTAAAATTCAGCTATGAAGACGCTGTAACAATAGCTTTCATAAGCTCAAGCACTCAATTTGAAGTTGCAATAGCCACCGCCACAGTGGTATTTGGCGCAGGTTCCGGAGCGGCCTTAGCAACAGTAGTGGGACCTTTATGGGAAGTTCCATCCATGCTAACATTCGTGAAATTAGCCTTAAAAACCCAAAAATATTTCTCTCATAATAATGTTAACTAATTAATGGAGATGTTTGCTGGAATTGTATGTTGGAATGAAATACGACTTCTGCAAGTTAATAGGCATAGAGCTCTTTAAACAACTATGCTACAACTTCCCGAACTAGGCTCCATGAAGGCTTAACAAGTAGGTAGAGAGAACATTGGGGGCCTCCTTAAATTGTTGCTACTCTTCAACTGTCACTTAAATTGAGGTTGCCGAGTCTATTTTAATGTTTGAGTAGTCTTAGGAATGCTAATCCCATAGTGGCCCATAATATAATGCCTGTGAATGGTGCTAGGAAATGTAGGTAGATTAGTGTTATTATGGAGGGTAATAGGGTGAGGGGGATTAGAGCTGTGAATTGCGCTAATGCTAATATTGTGAGGTATAAGAATAACTTTTGCCTCAATCGCCTATAAATTGCATGTAATAGGTATGCTAAGAGTATGGTTGGTGAGATTATGAGTGGTGATAATATGAAGCTTAGTAGAGGATTAGGAGTTATGGAAGGGCGCTCATTAAAAGTCAATCCTCCACAATAAAGTATACCCCTAAAACCTGCTTCCATTAAAACATTTGGTATAGTGAAGACGGGATAATAAAAGCTTACAGCTTCCACAGCACCAGGGGCAGAACCGTATATAACAGGTATTATTACACCTACAATACATATGACCAGCATAGCCACCTTATACCTTAACTCATCACCCACCACGGCTCGTACACCGGAGAAGATGGCGTAGTATAAGGTGAGATATAGAATGAATCCTAACACTAGCGAGACTAATGTTAGAACGCGAAAATCAGCACAGAAAATATCTTTGTAATGAATAGATAATGGGTACTCAGATCGGAAGAAGGAGCTTAATAGAGGCTGAGGCATAAGGTAAAATGCTGAGTGGATTGTGGAGAAGAGTGTGAGTATGAATGATGCGATAGCAGCCCTATAGAAAACCCTCAAACATAATCCCCATATACTATGTAGCTCACGCTTTTGAAAACTTATAATACATATCTCCAATATAACCCTAGAAATCCAGGTTGATGTTATGAAGATGAAATTGCTGATAAAATTCTTTACCACATATATCAATAAAAAATTAGCATTAAACAACTTACGTCAGTTAGCTGATAGAAGACCACTTACGTCAGTAGTGGAAAATTGAGAGAACTTTAAGAGACCATGAAAACAACATGGGGATCTAGGAGATTACATGCAGTTTTAACATGGTGCGTGTCATGGGTTTTTTGTATTTTTGGAAAGGTTTATTTACAAAAAGTTTCATAGACGTAGGTGTGAAAAGTGGGGTTAGAAGGGTTAAAGGTCAGTTGAAGAGGGTTTTGAGGGAGGCTGGTATAGAGTTTAGGGAGGATGTGAAGGTTGGGGGGAGTTTGGAGTGGGTTGTGGATTTTGAGGTTCCTGGACGTGATGTGGTGATTGTATGTTGTGAGGTGGAGGGGGAGGCTTGGGAGAAGTATATTGAATGTCAGGATATAGTTGAGAAGACTGGGAAGACATGTATACTTGTGATGGCTGGTCCATGGACTACTGTGGAGATGATGAGGTTGGCTGCAATTCATGGGGTGATTATTGTGGATCATGAAGGCATGGACAAAATACCACCAATAATTCTAGGGGAAGTGTGGAGTGGACGTGTGGTTATGAAGCCTCCGAAGATTAGGGGGAAGACTCCTAGGAGAGTTGTGGAGGAATGTCGGAGGGATGTTTTGGCGTTGCTAAGTAGTAAGCCATTGACGAGGAATGAGATTGTGGAGGCTTTGGGTGGAAGGTATCCTGAAAGGACTGTGGAATGGTGTATATCTAAGCTTAGAACTATGGGGGTTATAAGGGTTTTGGGGAGAACTGCTGGTGATGGGAGGGCAATATATGCTGCCGCAAACATGGAGGGTTGGGGGGAGGCTATGGAGAGGTATATGCCATCAAAAGCTTGGATTAGGGAAATTAGGAGAAGGAGGGTTTTGGAAGTGTTAAGGCAGGCTGGGGGATGGATGAGCACGAGGCAAATAGCGGATGCAACTGGCATGAGCATACCGCAAACCATAGCTGTCCTAAGAAGTTTAATGGGGAGGGGAATCTTAATGCAGAAGAAGAGCGAGGGGGTCACGCTATGGAAAATTAGAGGAGGAATAATTGAATGATTATGAGGGAGATTGCAATCGAATATGCTATTAGTGTGGGAACAGTGCATTCCCTAACCCAATCATCTAAACCCACTTTCACACCTTTACCAGCAAGTATTCCGAGAGCTACAATGTTGGCTGCGGCTCCGAGTGGAGTTAGATTGCCGGCGTAGCAAGCTGAGATGAGTAGACCCCACCATGTTGGATAAACATCTACAGCCCCCTTGAGGGAAAGGGCTATGGGGGTTATGGTTGCAATGATACTGATGTTGTCTAGGAATGGTGAAAGTGTGAAGGTGAATAATGAGAATTCTGTGAAGATTAAGAGGTTACTCCCACCAGTAACTCCGAGAATCATTTCTGCAAGCCTAACGGTAACTCCAGTATATTTTAAAGCTCCGGCTTCGCCTAAAATGCACATTATGAATAGGAGGCTCCACCAATCCACCTCCCCCTCCACAATCTCCTTTGCATCTTCCCTATATAGGATTAGGGATAATGAGGCGCCAATAAATCCGAAGCCTAGAAGCATGGTTCCCTCCCCTAAGCCAAGGGTATGCTCCCAGAAGCTGTGGGAAGCTACACCTAGAATTGAGAAGAAAAATATCATGGCTGCGTAAACAAGCCTCCTATAATCAGTTACAAATGAAGTTGCGTCCACAATCCTGCCACTCTCCTGTAAAACCTTATTCACTGAGCTTTGAGCTTCAATCACATATGTCTCCCTCTTCCTCATGAAATAGATGCAGAGGATGAAGACTGATAGGAGACCTATTGGGAAGCTCCACCTCAAGAATTCTGAGAAGCTGAGCTTAGCTTCGAAAGCCAAGAGCAAGCCTACAGGATTACCTAGAGCAGTGCCACTACTACCAATATTGGTGGCCATTATTATGAGGAGTATGAAGGGGACTGGATTGAAGTTGAAGAATTCTGCAAATTCTAAGACTATGGTGGACATGAAGATTATTGAGGAAACTTCATCCATGAGGCATGCGAAGATCATCGAAGAAAACGCCATAATAATCATAAACCACTTAAAACTGAAGTTGCATAGCTTAAGTATGGTCATGGAGAACCATTTGAAGAATCCCACGCGTTTAAGTGGGGCTACGAGGACGCTGACGGCGACGAGGAAGAGGATTATATTGAACTCTGCGGACTCGATGAATGTTTCCACATTAATGACTCCAAACCCTAGGAGTAGTGAGATGCTGAAAAGTGAGATTATGAGCTTATATTCCCAGTATAGGAGGGCTCCGAGAACTGTTATAACGAATAGTGATAGGGCAATGGTCTGCTTGGAATTGAATCCGAGGACGAAGCCAAAGATTGCTGAGGCTAATGGTGAAATTATCAGTGCACCAAGCTTCCCGCGGAGAATCCTCATCAATTCAACCATGAAATCCCGGAAACATTTAATAGCGGTCAACAAGATAAAAGTATTGGTGTAAGGTTTTGAGTGGAGAAGATGAGAAGTTGCAGGAATTGAGGGAAGAGGAAGTTGCAAAGTATATGAGGCCAGTATCCAATGTAATAGATGCTGAAACCCCAATATGGAAGGTTATGGGGATGGCCACGTATAGTCCAGGGAGACACACGTACCTATTATGTAGGGATGGTAAACCTATTGGGATGATCACGATACATAAGATATTGAAGTGGATACTCTTAAAGACGAGGGAGCTGAAGGATTTGGCGGAGGAGTTGGAGGTGGAGTTTAGGGAGGTTTTGGGGGTTAGGGCAATAGACTTCGCAGAGCCTCCAGCCACAATACCGGAGGATGCCACAGTAACTGATGCGGCTAGGGAGATGGTTAGGAGGGGGGTGGACACCGTATGGGTTTTATCGGCAAATGGGGAAGTGTTGGGGGAATTGGATTATAGGGTTATAATGGAGTTGGCTTTAAAGGAGATTGCTAAAACCTGAAAACAACATTTAACGTCAAATTCAAATATACAATTAAGACTGTGAGGAGGAAAGCTCTCTCTAAACCAAGCCCCTTAGCAGCTGAAACTGTGCTGGAGGCTAGGAGGCATGAGGAGACTTGTAGGGCAATGATTAGAATTCCTTGAATTGTGAAGTTTAAATTGGAGATCATTATGTATGGTATTATGGTTAGTGGGATTGTGGCTATGGATAAACCGAAGAATAGTATACCTCTACCGCCAACCCTACCATGAATTAGGAGTGGGAGGACGTCGAAGGCAAAGTAAACTATAAGCCAAGAGGCTAGGAATCTTAAACCAGTATATATGGGCCATTGTAGAGGTTTGTATGAAGCTGAGAATAGGCATAATTCAATATTAGTCCAGTAGCATGTGAAGAAGCCGAAGGCCAAAACTATTATGGGGATTATTAATCTTAAGATTTTCCCCTCGTAGAGTGAGAGGAGTAGCCATCTTGGAAATAGGATTGTGGAAATTTTGGATCTAACTTTGAGGGGGATGGGGGTTCTGGAATAGTATTTTAATTCTGAAATCCTCTCCTTACCATCCATGAGAAGCCTATAAGCCATCCACCCCCTATCGGTAAGAGTGAATTTCCCACCCACATCCCTCTTTACGAGGTCTCCCAAGAGTTCAATATTGTAGTAAACGCTCCCAGAACTTGCATTGAGTGATTCCATAAGCTCTCTTAAACTTGCACCTCCCCGGGAGCCTAAAACTTCAATGATCTTCCTCCTAACTGGGTTGCCTAAAACTTGATATATGGCGGAAATCTCCTCATCACTACTCATAAATAATCTAGAAAAATGATTATAGCTTCCAAATTTAAAAAATTAGTGATTGTTTATTGTTGAGGCTTAACCATGCCTCCAGCTTCTAGGGATTTTAGGAAAGCATTAAATTTATCTTCTAATCCAGCGGTATCTACGGTTCTGCCTTCATGGAATGTTACATCATTTATTAGTGGAGCCATGAAGAGGGCGTCGAATCCCCCGCCTCCTCTACATAGGAGCATGACGAGGGGCTCGGCCCCAAGTCTATCGCAGAAGAATCTAATGTCGCTTGGCCATGTATTCTGGAATCCACTTGAATCTCCACTTTCAGAGAATAGAACTTTCACCAAGTATACTCCACCACCTCTAACGGCCAGTAGATCGAATGGTATGCTTAACCCTGAACTATTAACCCATCTAACATTGTAACCTAGGTTTCCAAGGATTTTTGAAGCCAAATCTAGTGGTGGAGCTTCGGAATCTAAACCTCCATAAACAAGTTTATCCACAACCTCCCTGATTATGGATAGGCATTCAGCAACGACTCTTGGGTCTCCAGTTTCCTTAGCTTCTTCATAGAGTTTTGAAAGCTTGGAACGGTAATCCTCAATCCACTTTTTATCCTCTTCAGGCAATCCCTTAACCAAGTCTTCTAAGTAGGATAGGAATCCCTCAACCATGCTTAGATAGTTTTCTAGATCTACACTCATTGGCAACAGCCTACAGACAATAATGTGATGTAATTGTAATAGAAAAACTTTGTGTATAAAGAAATTTGTGGGGGTTGTATTTGCCTTGGCGTGCTGGGTTTACCTGGTAATCTTTATTGTTATGGCGCTCACATTGACTTGGGAGCCGTCTTGGGCTGTCACGGTTTCAGTGCCAATCTCAATGTTCTTAACCTTCAAGTCTGTTATGAATCTGTTCCTCAATATTTCCACTACATCCACTGCTCTACTTATGGCTCTACCCCTAGCCTTCAATTCAACCTCTTTACCTGCACCACTGAGCTGGGTTATGCATGCCAATACATAGTTCATTATTGGCTTCTTCCCCACTAGTATAACGTTGCTCTGCATTGGCTTCCTCTGGGTTTCCTCCTTCTTAGCCGGCTCCCCAGCCGCCTCAGCCTCCTTTTCCGCCTTCTTGGCCTTAGACATGGTTTTATTCACCTCCAATACCACTTTACATTAATGGTTGCGCTTAAGAATATGTAGATTCAACGAATATAAAACCTTTACCATCCTAAAAACGTATTTTCTGAATAAACTTTTAATTTTGAATTAATGGCTTTATGGAGGATGCACATGAAGAGAAAGATTTTAGGGGAGGGGGAGATGAAATCTTATTTGATGTAAATTGAAAGTAAAATTTTGGTTATTAGATTTAAATTATGAGGAAGCTAAAAACCCGGAAATATGGATGTGGGGGATAAAGGAGGATGGTAAGAGGGTTCTGGTTATCGATAGAAACTTTAAATCATACTTCCATGCAACAGTAGCGGAGGAATCTCTAGCAGAGGCTTCAAGGGAGATTTTGAAATTGAAGGTTAAGGGGGTATTGGATTGCATTCCACAAGACATGAAGATATTTGGGAAGCCTGTTAAAGCTGTAAAGATCATATGCCAAGATCCAGATAAAGTGGAGGAAATAGCGAAAGAGGTGAAGAAGATACGTGGAGTAACAGAGGTTTATGGGGATGACATTAGATTCACACTCAGATACCTAATAGATATGGGGATTAAGCCATGCAGCTGGATTGAAGTGGAGTGTGAGAAGGCTGAAGGGTATGGTGGTGTGAAGGTGGATGAGGTATACATAGCCACAGCACCCCCAAAACCTGTGGAGGAGGAGTCAACACCAAACCTCAAAGTACTTGCATTATGGATTACATGTATGGGGGAAGCTGGCTCACCTAAGCCTGAAAGAGACCCAATAATAATAATCTCAACGGTAAATGGTGAGGGGGTTGAGAGGAACTTCATAGCAAGGGGGGATGAAAAGCCTTTAGACGCTGAAATCATAATGGATTTCATAAGGTATGTGGATGAATACGACCCAGACATAATAGTCAGCTATGGTTCCAATGCCAAGATAATACCATACCTAACTGAGAGGGCAAAGAGGAATAGGGTGAAGTTATCCATAGATAGGCAGAGGGGGGAGCCCCATACAAGCCTATACGGCCACATATCCATAACTGGGAGGATAAACCTAGACTTATTCGATTACGCAGAAGAATTCCAAGAGGTGAAGGTGAAAAGCCTAGAAAATATAGCTGAATACCTTGGGGTTATGGATGCCTCTGAAATCATAGAGGAATATGAAGTTCAAGATTACTGGAAAGA
>Ga0272449_1000256_pt1 | contig 66238 bp, 69 predicted proteins | sample YNPCB0241_FD_198679 | JGI IMG/M metagenome (GOLD analysis project Ga0272449, IMG submission 198679) | Hot spring sediment microbial communities from Yellowstone National Park, WY, United States - YNP-CB-024-1 | ecosystem: Environmental > Aquatic > Thermal springs > Hot (42-90C) > Sediment...
TGTAATATGTCTTTACTCTTCTAGATTTATAAGACTTTTGCTCGACTCTAGAATCTGCAATATCCAATACAGAAAGGTTTAAATCCCATTTGAGAATATAAAAAATTTATGGACGAGTTCGAGTTCGAAGATTTCGAGTTTCCCGAAGAAGAGGAAATAGAAGGAGAGGACAGCGAGAAGCTGAAGGAAATCTATAAACTGGCAATAAAACTCCTGAAATTACTTGAAGATTTAAAGAGCGTTGAACTTAAAGAGTCAGCATCCCTGATGCTCATAAGAGAGCTGATAGGGGATGATAAAGTGCTGCTAGGCCTAGCTTCGAAGATGCTTCAAGACATAAGTCTGGGATACGATAAAGAAAATTACGTTAGTTAAAAAATTTTATATTCACCCCCTGAACTCATCTCATGGTCAAAAGACTCGAAAAGAGATCTGCAAGGATTCTTGCGATTTTACTGGCCCTGATAATGCTCGGATCCGTTTTTGCCTACATTTGGGGAGGGGGGACGAGGGAAAAAAGGGAAACTAAGCTCAGCTTTAGCACGCTTGAAGCAGCAGTTTACGCTCCCGAGAACTCATTTATATACTATTATAATCTAGCGGAATACAGCAAGCTGAGCAAGAAGCTCGGAAAAAATGACCCAATGATTTCATACTTTGAAGGGTACTTCGAGAGAGATCTGAGCCACGCTTCCAGATATTATCTAGACAGGAGGGTGATTGAGTTCACACATCCGATTAACGAAATGCTCGTTGCGCAGTACGGGGATTACAACGTCTATTTCATAAACGAGAATTCATCAAAGGTCTATTTCGCAAAGCAAGGGGAGAGAAAGGTTGGAAATCTTTCTGTCAAGGTTTCGGGGAGCATAGCCATGGTTGATGAGGTTAACCCGCTGATAATCGGATACAACCCGCTCGTCCTCGAAGTTCTGAATAATTTCGAGGAGAACAGGACAGCGTACAGAGACTTCATTTCTAGGCTAAATGGAACATACCTATTCTCAATTATGATCTTCGGAAACGAGACCGGGAAATATGTAAGGTTCTCAGAAAACGAGAGCCCGATTGAGTTTTTCTTCGAAGGATACAGGTACAATGAGAGCGCGGAGAGATATGAAAAGGTTTGGGGAATTCAGTTCACGGAGAACTACTTCTTCTCGGACATGAACGAAACAGAAAGGGGATTTGAATACTACTACTTCCAGAACTTTGAAGACGGTTTCAGCCTCGCGGTGATGGGGGACAAAAACTTCACAAGAGTTCTGAACGCAAGGGCCAATGTAATAGGTATTATAATAAGGACATGATCGTCCCGAAAAACTGCACAGCCCTTGTAAAGGGGAGAGTTTCCATTGAAGGAGAAGCGGAAGTTATTGGCTCGAGGAGGATAAAGCACTTCGAGTGCGAGAAATTCGTCCCAGTTTACTGCATGGAGGAAACAAAAATGGAAATCTATGGGGAGTGCAAAATCCTGGAGGGTTCAACTATTCCGGAGAGCTGGAAAAGGCTTGCGGAAATGAACTGGGAGACTATATTTCTGTACGGAGACGTCGACAGCGGAAAGTCCACGCTGGCAACTTATCTTGCAAACAAGCTCGGAGGGGCTTATGTCCTCGATCTTGACATTGGCCAGGCAGAGGTTGCGCATGCTGGAGCGATGGGTTACGGATTCGCCAAGGACGTTACAAGCATATCCCAAGTTGAAATGATTAACGGATTCTTTGTGGGAAGCATAACGCCGCAGGGAAAAGAGGTGAGGTGCCTCAGGGGTGTTGCAAGGCTATGGAAAGAGCTGAAAAAATTGGAGGGAAGAAAAATTGTAAACACCACCGGCTGGGTGAAGGGTAAAAAGGCTCGAGATTACAAGCTGGCAAAGATTGAGATAATAGAGCCGGATTTAATAGTTTCATTTGGGGGGAAGGTTTTCGAAGGCTACAATGTGTATGAGGTTGAAAAGGGCTTTGTTTTGAAAAGGGACAAGATGGAGAGGTTTAGAGCGAGATGCGATTCCTACAGAAAATTCCTGAAAAATGCAAAGACTTTTGAAGTCGATAAATCCTCTGTAAAGCTTATACCGGATATTATGGGTGGAAAAGACGTTTCCCAGTTCTTCAATGCTGTGATAGGAAATGTTTCCTTTGCAAGACTGGGCGACGGATTCATAGCAATATGCCTGAAAGAGAAGGCCGAGATCGATGCCAGAATAATCAGGGAAATCAAGGATCTATACGAAGTCGATGAAATCTTTGTCTTCAGCGAAGGAGAATTCAAAAATATTGTTGCTGGACTTTACAAAGGCAGAAAATATCTCGGAATGGGTTTACTGAAATCCCTGAATGGCAAGTTGCTTATAGAATCGGCATTCGCGGATTTCGACGTAATCGAAATCGGTGAGATCAGATTCGAAGACGGAAAGGAATTTTTTATTAAAAAATATTAGAAAAGTTAGTTTTCGATTTCAACCGAAACTGATTAAATAAATCCTGACTTTTCTACTTCCAAAAAATCCTTTCTCCTCCCTTAGAATAGAATTTGATCCACGATTATTCAGTAATATTATTAATCGTATCGGAAAAATATAAATACGTCCTGCTTCATAATAGATAGATAATAGATAGATATGAGAAAGAAAGAGGTGGCTGTATATGGGAATTGGTAGAGCTATCCTAACAGGTGCAGAAGCTTATGCGAAATGGGACTATGAAACATCGATGAATATAATCCGAAGTAGAAGAAGACTTGCTGCCATAATTCTAATGGCAATTTTGCCCATTGCAATCCTAACAGCTTCCGCTGCTGAACTTCCAAAAACGTTGGGTGGAAAAGAGGCCTATGCCCCCGTACACTCAACATTTGAAATGCTTGCTATGAGCATTTTCATCGGCTTCATAGCAGGTCTTGTTACTGGTTGCATCGGCGTTGGTGGGGGTTTTATAATAACTCCAGCTCTGATGAGCGTTGGTGTTAAGGGCATCCTAGCAGTTGGAACAGACCAGTTCCACATATTTACAAAGTCGATAATGGGCACAGTTGTACACAAGAAACTAGGAAACGTCTGCGTATTATTGGCTCTGGCCTTTGTCGTTGGAACTGTCAGCGGAGCTACGGTTGGTGGGACCATAAACAGAGCCATCTACTACTCAAACCCGATACTCAGTGATATTTTTATAAATCTGATATACGTGATTGTTCTCGGATTTTTAGGCTTTTTCGCGCTCAGCGATTACTTAAGGCTGAGAAAGAGGGCTACTGCATTTGATGGTGGTAAGGTTACGAATACGAATGGCGGTTTCCAAACTGTTGGAATGACTAAGCTTGCAATGAAGGTTCAATCAGTGCGTCTCCCACCAATGATAACCTTCGATCACGACCTCGGTGGGAGAAAAGTTTCCGCATGGTTCGTTGTGTTTTTCGGCTTCATAGTTGGACTGGTTTCTGCAATAATGGGTGTTGGCGGTGGCTTCCTGACATTTCCAATCTTTGTATACGTCCTAGGCGTCTCTTCCTTCACAACAGTAGGTACTGATATCTTTCAGATTATTATAACTACTGGCTACTCCTCCATCGTGCAGTACGCAATTTATGGATTCGTCTTCTACACTCTTGCAATGGGTCTATTGCTTGGATCTCTAATAGGAATACAAATCGGTTCGCTTGTAACAAAAGTTGTCAAAGGAATGCATATCCGAGGATTCTATGCAGTAGTGATTCTCGCGGGCTTTGTAAACAGGCTGTTTGCGCTTCCTTCAAAGTTCGCAGCAGCTGGCTGGATATCCCTTGACAAGGGCGTCGCTGAAGCTATAAACTTCGCAGGTTTGGTGATCTTCTTTGCACTAGTCACAACCTTTGCAGCTTGGGTCTTTCAAAAGTTTGTGACGAATTTGGATGCGCTAAAGGAGGGATGAAAATGCTGAAAAAACAGCTATTTCTCGGCATATTGCTTGTAACGAGCTTCCTAATAACCTTGGGATTTATGCTTAGCCCAGCCTTTGATGGAAAGAACTTCATAGCCTACGCTGATGAGCAGTTCGATTCTTATTCAAAACATTCCTCTTACTTCATTCCGGAACTCATTGAAATGGCCAAAAACTACAACAGAGAAATTTCCATAAGCATCGATCTGAAGTCAGAGGAAGTTGCCAAAAAGGTTGCAACTTTATATGCTGAATATGGCAGAGTTGAAGGTTCAAAGCTTAAAATCAATGCTAGACTTTCCGACATATCCCTGCTCGCTCTAAAAGATGCCGACAGAGCTTATTATAACGATGAGAGCTACTTCAAGCAAAATTATGGAATGAGTGCGAAAGAAGTGCTATACTACTGGCATTCGTCCTTGCAAAGCATAGCAAAAGCCCTAAAGGCCGAGGGAAAGTTTGAAGAGAGTCTGTTCATAGAGACTCAAATCCTTATGAGAGGAATTGAGCCTGCATACAACTTCTTTGGCCTGGAAGCGAAACCAATAGACTTTACAGGAGCCGGTCTTCTGGTATTTTACGTGATTTATACTGTTTGGTGGGGTTTTGCGATTTACTTCTTATTTGAAGGTTTGGGAATTAAGGTTACCAAACCGAAAAGTAAAAAGGAGGTGTAGAGAATCGAAGTATACTTCGAAAATAAGAAAATTGGTAAAAGAAACGTGAAAATTCAATCGCTAGAAGCTTTGAATCTTAAAAATTTTTAAATTTTATTTTTTATTTTTTGTCTCAATCTTAAACATATTTCGTTTTTATTTTTTGAACCCCTCGTAAGATTTATTAGGATTGAGTAAGAAAATATCATACGATCGAAACCAGTTTGAAAGATATCCAAAAATTTTTCCCACATGAAGTGGCGATTTTAGGTGGTAGGTGGGATTATCTGATTGCGAATGAAAATAAAAAAACTTCCTGAAGAGATTTTAGCATTATAAGGGTAAAAGAAGTTCAGATCCCGTCTAATTCAATTGTTATTCCAATTATGGCACTAAAACGGCATAAAATAGATGTAGTCGATCTCTTAATATCGGAAAAGCCGGGAATAATAGATTCCGTTATAGTATACTCGGAAACTGAAGAATTTGTTGAATCGGGCACATTACTCGCAATTCTTAAAATAATACCAGCAATACCAGTTGAAAAAACATAATTCTAGAGTTTTTCAGAAGTTTTGGGGCAAACTAGAAAGAGACATGGAAGAGAAATTTATAAAAACTAGCTGGCCAATATGGTAATATGTTCAGCAAGATATTTTTCCCCTTTGATCTTTCGAAAACAGCTGAAGAGTTGCTCTACGCAACTAAAGAACTCAGAAAGCTTGGCACAAGAAAGCTTACAGTTTTTTATGCAATAGAATACAATCCAGAGTCCCTTACTGAAGGCGGTGTAGATCTAGAGAGCTTTCTGAAAAAGATAAATGCTTCAGCATCTTTAAAGCTCAAAAACATTTCAAAAAGGCTTTCAGAATACTTTGAAACCGATTACAAGCTTTCGGCCACTATAGATGCCGCTGATGAAATTGTGAAGAAATCCACAGAATACGATCTGATGATTATACCATCCCGAAGCCGAACTCCATTCCAGTTTGGAAGAGTTGCTGAAAGAGTTATCAAGAAATCGCAAATTCCAACGCTTGTAATCAAAGCAAGCCCTGATTTCAATAGAACCTATTACGAGTTTCTGCTTTCAAGGTTAATAGATAAAGTTGCAATTGTAAATCTCGAAAATATTCCGGAAATTCCAAAACTAAGCAATGTTTTGCTAGTACACGTAGCTAATTTGGACTCCATACTAGAGCAAAAAATCAGCAAGGAAGAAATAATGCACCCCCTTGTACCCATCCCAAAGCTCACCGAATACCTTTCCGAATACTGGATGGCAGCAAAGGATAAACTTGAAAAAGTTAAGAGATTGCTTGAATCCAAGGGAATCAAATCAGAAATTATAATTCGTCTGAGTGGACGAAAATTGGAGGAAAATTTAAAGGAAAGAGATACAACAATGGTTGTTGTTAAGAGAGAAGATTTCCATCTGGTCTCAGACTTCCCCGCAATACTCGTGTTTCCCAATTTTTAAAAATTCCGCCATTTAATAAATTTTTTAGTGACCAGCAACTATTAGTCCACTGGCTGCCAATAGAAGGACAAGTACTTCAACTAATGCGATCACAAAGTAAATGAAATCCTTTTTCGCAACTAACAATGGAATTATTGCCAGGTAGCAGACAATAGTAAGAAAACTTAGAAACGTTAGCAACAACAGATTTAAAAAGTCTCCGTACATCACAAGCCTGAGCCATTCCCAGCCTATCGGTGTGTTTGTCAATTCAATGTAATGCGGCAAAATTCCAGTTATGTATACTATGTAAGCCGCAGTTATTGCTACGATTGAGACTATACTTCCATACCAAAGTATTCTCGCATAAACAAGCTGTTCTTTGGGAACTTCAACTTTCATATTTCACACCCATATCCCAAGCCCTTTTAGCAAGCTCCTCACACCAGCAAAGAGCAGAACTGTTCGCCAGAAGTCTAACACCGATAAATGAACCTAGCATTATGCCCAAAACTGATGGTATAGTTATAAGCGCAAGAACACTACCACTCGTCAGATATACGAATGCCGCGGATGTATCAGTAATTGATAGCAGAAACTTGCTAGTACCTGCCGCTATTTTCAGCGGAGTGCCCATGACAAGGTTGAGAACTGGGACATTTGCCCATCCAGCTCCCAAAACAAACATCCCTGCTATGAATCCTATAAGAACGAATAAGATCATTGTCTGCCAAGTCCTGTGAACTTTCCATTCCACAAGTTCGTTACTTGACTCCTCATAATAGAGTCCAGAAATCTTCAAAACTTGCGAGAGCTTGTCCGGTTTCTCTACGACCGAAAACTCGGCCTTTTTTGCCCTCAGCATAACAAAAACAATAAAAATTATTGCAAGCCCAAGAAAAACTTGAACTATATTCGTTGACATCGCAAGACCGACCAATGCTCCTGCTATAGAACTAGTTGAGGCTATTAGGGCCATTGGCATTGCTAGCCTCAAATTAGCCAAACCCCTCCTAAGCAAACCTGGGCCTGCAGCTAGAGAACCCGTCAGCGCAACAAAAAGTCCTGCACCTCTTACGAAGTCCAGATGAAACGGGAAAAAGCTTCCAACGATTGGTGTAAAAAGAACTCCGCCGCCAACTCCGGCCATAACTGCCAAAATCCCCAGTAGAAACGTGAAAATGAAAAGCAGAAGAATCCAGAACCACCATAATGCTGTAAGATCCATGATTTTTGTACGGCCATTAGTATATAATTCTTTCTAATTTATTCACATTAATAATAAGTATTATTCATCAGTATGATTTTTTCTTAATTTTTCTTAATAGGAATTAAATATTCTATCACCGAATCTTAACGAACAATTTCCTAAGACCTTCGCTCATCTCAGCATTGATGTTCATAGCGCTAAAGAGACCTTCAAGAAAACTTCTCACAAGTTTTGTTTCGTTCCTTCCAACAAGTATTAGCGTATAGATATTTCCGGATATTTTTCACCTTGGCCCAGTTTTCGAGTTTGAGAAATCTAAGCACTTCGCTTAAATTATTAATGCCTCTCTCTCTGAACTGTATTCCGTATTCCTCTCCTACCTTCTTTACGAGATTCCAGAAATTATCGCTAGCCTTCTCGTTAAGCTCGTCAGTTATCGCAACCCATAGGCCCAGATCGACTGCAACATGCTCCCTACTTGTTAAAAGGTCAAGAAATTCTCCAAAGTGTTCTGGCTTTGCTTCCTTTTGGATTAGGTCGTAATAACTTGTAACCGCTGCTCTTACGAGTTCGGAAAGACTCCTATTATCTTTCTTTGCAAGTATTTCGAGTTTTCTGATCGTTTCATCGTCCAACGAAACGGTCAGTCTCTTCATCCTCGATACTTCCATGAGAAGAATCTTTTGTTCTTGTTAAAAACTTTTTTCATGAAAATGATTTAAAATACCAGAATCTTTCATTGTATTATTATTTTATACAAAATGGATCAAAAAATTTATATCACCACTGATAAACTTCTCAAAACTGATATGATTGAAACGCTGAAGGTGTTGGCCCTAATGAATGCCTCGAGGGAAGTTGTAAAAATAAGCTGCAAAGAACTCGCGGAAAGACTCAAGCAAAGCGTTCAGACTGCTTCGCGCAGACTGAAAGAACTCGAAGATTTGGGGTTGATAGAGAGAACCGTAACGAAGGATGGGCAGTTTGTTGTGATAACAGAAAAAGGATTGAATCTACTTCATTCGGAATATCTGGATTATAAGAAAATCTTTGAGGGAAAAAATATTCTGAAATTCCACGGCGTAGTTTTCAGCGGCCTTGGCGAGGGGCGTTACTATGTTTCCCTTGAAGGCTACAGAAAGCAGTTCAGAGAAAAGCTTGGAATAGATCCATATCCTGGAACGCTGAATGTAAGGGTTTCAAAGGAGGAAATGACAATAAAGAGGAGGCTTGACGCGGAAGATGGGATATTAATAGAGGGATTTAAAACGGAAGACAGGACATTCGGGGAAGTTAAGGCATTCAAATGCAAGGTAAACGGTGTGGACGCATTCATAGTCATGCCGAAAAGGACGCACCATATGAGTGATGTCATAGAGCTGATTGCGGAGAAAAAATTGAGGGATGAGCTGAACCTGAAAGACGGAGATAAAGTTGAAATTGAGGTGGTTATATGATTGAAGAGGCTTTGAAGGCTTTCAGAAAGGGAAAACCAGTCCTAATATTCGATTTCGAGCACAGGGAAGGCGAAACAGATATAGCAATTCCGGCCCAGTTTGTGAAACCGAAGGATGTCGCTCTGATGCGAACTGATGCTGGAGGGCTTATATGCGTCGCGATTCATCCAGTTGCTGCAAAAAAGCTCGGCCTACCGTTTATGCATGACGTTCTGAAAATTGCAAGCGAGAAAATCCCGTCCCTTGTTTCAATTTCAAACTACGACATAAAATATGACTCGAGGAGCTCATTTTCAATATGGGTAAACCATAGAGATACGTTCACAGGGATCACCGACGTGGACAGGGCAAAAACAATCAAAAGGATCGGCGAAGTCGTGGATATAGTAATGATGAACGGCTATGTTGACTTCGGAAAGGAGTTCCGCAGTCCAGGGCACGTTGCTGTTCTCAGAGCCTCCGAAAAACTGGTTTACGAAAGGGTCGGGCAGACAGAGCTGAGCGTAGCTTTGGCAGAAATAGCTGGGATAGCTCCAGCTGTTGCCATATGCGAGATGCTCGACAGCGAAACTGGCAGAGCTTTGAGCAAGGAAAAAGCGATGAAATATGCCGAAGAGAAAGGATTTCCCTTCGTTGAAGGAAAGGAAATAGTAAAGTACTACAAAGAATTCCGGGAAATAAAAGCAAAGATATTCCTTTGATGAGATTGAGGGACTTCTTCGTGGAGAATCTCAAATCCATGGGAATAGAAAGGATAGGCAGTAACATCAAGGAAATAGTGAAATCCAGAGACCCGATAAAGGAGATGGCATTAGAAGTCGCAAATGGAAAAGCTTTCGTTGTAAAAAATTCTAATTCGGATTTCTCCTTCACCTTGGACGGAAAAATTGTAAAAATGGCACCACAGGCAATGGTTTCCAGAAGTGGAGAGATTATTTTTGGAAAAGAAATATTCGAAAAAAGCGATTTTCCATTCATCGCAGTAGACTGTAGATTCTACGATTTTCATTCTGAAAAAGAGAAGAGAAAGCTCAAACTTCAGGTAGAACAAACTCTAAATGTGATTAGGAACTTCATGTGGGATTCAAGACTTGTCGTTTCCGGAAAAGATTTCGGAGTTGGAAATTACTGCGAAAGACTTGAAGATTTTCTTGAAAAGGAAGGAATAAAGGAAGTTGTGCTCCTCGATCCAAAGGGAGATGAGCTATTCCGCAAATCAAGAGAAAGATGCTATGTAATTGGAGGCATAGTTGACAAGGGGGAGAACAGAGACTTAACCTGGATTATCGGTGAAAAACTGAAAGAAGCGGGAATAAAATGCAGAAGACAGAGAATTGAGCTAAGAGGGGACATAATAGGGGTGCCTGACAGGATAAATCACATTGCCGAGATAGTTCTTAAGGTTGTTTTAGATGGCCTCGAAGTTGAGAGGGCTGTCAGAGAAGTTCAGCCTAGGATTGTTGCAAAATGGAGACTGAGAAAGGAGTTGCCGAAAAAGAGTGTCAGACTAAGAGTTGCGGACAAAACTGTTAGGGTTGTATCGAAGAGAGCGTTCTATGAATTTGATTGGCTGAATTTGAAGAGAAGAGATTTCTACGATGTCTGCAGAGAACAGAAAATTTTTATAGTTTCGGATGAAGTTTTTGAAAGCATAAAAAAGCTTGAGTGGGATGAAAAAAGAAAGTGCTACATAAAGAATTTCTCAACTTCTTTCGAGAACTCCTCCAGGAGTTTCTCTTCTCCATCAAAATAACCGCCTTCTACGACTATCTTTCCGTCGACTATTACCGTGTCAACTGTTGCGTTAGAGTAAACAAGATTTGCTATTAAATCGTGGCAAGGGGAGAACTGAACCTGATTTAGATCTACAAGAACGATGTCTGCCAGCCATCCTTCTTCTATTCTTCCAGCCTTTATTCCAAAAGCTTTCCCTGCATTCTCCGTTGCCATCTTGAAAGCTTCGACTGCTTTAAAGCTTTCAGCACCATAGCTGAACTTCTGAAGCAAAGCGCAGAATTTCATTTCGTTAAAAATGCTGAGCGAATTGTTGCTGGCAGCTCCGTCTGTTCCCAGCAAAACATTGACTCCCGCCTTCCTCATCTCGGGATAGTTCATCGCCTTTCCAACGCTCAGCTTCATATTGCTTGTCGGGCAGTGAATCGCATTTACTTTTCTTCTTGCCAAGAGTTCTATCTCTTCCCTTTCAAGCCAAACGCTGTGCGCGCAAAATAGCCTTGAACTCAAAAATCCAATTTCATCCAGAGCCTTTACAATATCCTTTCCGTACTTTTTCCTGAATTCAACTACTTCTTTTTCCGTCTCAGCCAAGTGGAAGTGAATGAAAACGTCTTCTCTTCCAGCCATTTCCGCCGATCTTCTCAGACCTTCCATGCTAACAGTGTAAACAGCATGGGGAGCAATTGCTCTCATTACTCTGAAATTTTCAAGTTCTTTTAGCTCTTTTTCAACCCTTTTCATGCTAGTTTCAAGAATTTCCTCGCTGAAAAAGTCAAAAAATGCAGAAGATAGACAGGCTCTTATCCCTGTTTCCTCAACAGCTCTTGCCGTTGCTGAAGGAAAGAAATACATGTCAAGAAAGAACGTAGTTCCGCTTTTCAGCATTTCAACGCATGCGAGCTTCGATGCTAGGTATACTATTTTCTCATTTAGCCTCATTTCAGCGGGCCATATCTTCTTCTCAAGCCACTCCTGCAGCGGCATATCTTCTGCATAGCCACGGAACATCGTCATCGCAGCATGCGTGTGACAGTTGAAAAGTCCCGGAATTGCTGCAAGCCCTCTAGCGTCAATAACTACATCGCTTTTGTCCTTTTTCTCACCAATGGAGGCAATCTCATTTCCCTCTATTGTTATGTTTCCCTCTACAATCTTTTCTCCCAGCAAAATCTTTGCACCTTGTATCAGGATCATGAAGAGAGTTTTCCTGTTTTAAAAATCTTGTTTCGATCTGGGAACAAAAATTCTCTTTCCAGTTCTATAGCCGTCCAAATCCAGCAAAACGGTATGAAAACCGATCTCTTTCAGTTTATCCTTTACAATCAGGGCTTTTTCAAGCATTTTTGGAATTTCCTCCTCCCCAACTTCCACGATTGCAACTCCATCGTAATTCCTTACCCTAACCTGTCTCACACCTGTTATCTCTATTACAGCCTCTTCAGCTTCGTCAACCATTCTAAGCTTTTCTTCATCTATTTCTATCCCATAGGGAATTCTCGATGCAAGACAAGCCAGTGATGGTTTGTTGTAGAACGAAAAGCCCATCAGCTTGGCAATTTCCCTTATTTCATCTTTCCTTATTCCGAATTCTCTCCAAGGGCTGATAACACCCAATTCCTTTACAGCCAAATATCCCGGCCTGTGTTCAGCCAGATCGCTCGCATTTGTACCTTCAAAAACCGCCTGATATCCCTTCTCCCTTGCAATAGAAATAAGTCTTGAAAGAATTCTCTTCTTGCAGAAATAACATCTCATATCATCGTTTCTTGTAAAATCGGGATCTAAAATATCCATCTTCACAATTTCGTGATCTATGCCGATTTCGTCGGCGATTCTAATTGCATCCCTTATTTCCCTGCTCGGAGTGTGCTTGGATACAACAGTAACTGCAAGAGTTTTGATGCCAAGTTCTTTGCAAATGGCAGCAAGAGTTGCGCTATCAATACCTCCGCTGAAGGCTAAAACGGCGCTCTCAAATCCTTTCAAGAAATCTTTCATCTTCTTGAGTTTTTCGAGTAAACATGATTCCATTAAATGAGACTTCCCGTCGGCTTAAAAAATCGATTTTCATTGAAACTTACAACCGAAAGTCTACCCTTCAGGGATTATAGAAAAGCTATTATAATTCAATCTAACTGCAGGGTCTCCTAGAGGGCAAATCCTAGGGATGCTGGTATTGAGACGCGAAATCCACCTGAAAAGGATAGGGATGAGCCTCTTAATCTCGCTGTATTTACCGCCGGGCGTTTTAATGTATCTTCCCCGAGTAAGCCCACTCACAGTTGCGTAAGATACACCGAATATCTTGGCAACTTCACCGGTTGTGTAGAGCTTCTCTGGCATTCCATTTAAGGAAATTATGCAGGTAATAAAATTTACGCCGGAATGAAGCAGTTTCTATACTCCAACGCGGCAAAGATGATTTTAACAAAACTGCAAAACTTTTTTAATAAAAAAGTCAATTTTTCCTATGGAGGTTAAAATTGAGGGAACGGTAGCGGTATACGATGGTGGGAAAAAAGTTTCAGAAGTCAGTTTTGTAGCGAATTTTGACGAGATAGAGATCCTAGAGACCGTCGCAAAAGAAAGGGGTAAAGGTTATGCATCCACAGCAGTTGAAAACGCACTTAAGTTTGCAAAATTTTTCGGAAAAATAAAAATTTCTTGTCCATACGTTAAAAAATGGATTGAAAAGAACGGTTTTGACAAGAGTGTAGAGTTCACAAAAGTTCTTCGATTCAAGGAAGCAATTGAACGCTTTAATAAATATCGTTCTCCAGAAGCAAATGCAAAAATAGTGGAGATCGACCATAAAAAAGCCTTAGTTGAAATCTCGGGTCCCTTCTGCACAAGTTGTGGGATTTTCGACTATTTTGAAGATATAGCCGTAGAAGCAAATGCAAAAATTTTAGAATACAAAGAAGTGGAGAATGGATTTCGTGTGACCTACTTGTTGGGAGATTAATTCTCTCAAAGTTCTTCTAAGCCACTCTCGAAAGATGAAATTTGAAAGTTGCAAAAACTCTCCCGAGCTAGGTCAAAGCTTAAATATTGCGAAAAGACTATGCATGTGATAAAAGAGATGCTCAGAGAACTGCTTAGCAGCGAGCCAGATGGTAACCCGATGGCAGCAGTTCTAGTGCCAATAATAACCTGCAGAGACACTAAAATTCTGATGATAAAAAGGGGCAAGAATTTGACGCGGAGCGCTGGACACATAGCATTCCCCGGAGGTATGATCGAAAGGGGAGAAGATGCAGTCGAAACTGCCTTGAGAGAGTTTGAAGAAGAGTTGGGGGTTAACAGAAGTAAAATTGACGTTATCGGTTTTTTAAAAACAAGGGAAGTGCTGGAGTACAGGATCAAGATTTGCCCTGTCGTAGGGGTGACGGATGAGAACAATTTTTCGCCAGACTCAAGAGAAGTCAGCAGGATTCTCATCGACAGATTGGAGAGAGTACTGACGTCAAGGAGGGTTGCAGATTGGGGCGCTAATTTCGAATGCATGGGAGAACTCGTTTGGGGAGCTTCTAGTAGGGTTTTAGATGATCTATATCTCCGCATAGTGCGGAAGTATGGTTCCATAAAAAGGTTTTTCAGCATTTTGAGGGGAAATTATGCTCGCAGGTATTAGGAAGTTTGATTTTAATGATTTCATCGAGAAGGTCAGACCGATAGTTGAGGATGTAAAAAAGAACGGAGACAAAGCAGTTATAAAATACGAAGAGCTTTTTGACGGTGTAAAACTCAAGAGGCTAAGAGTAAGGAAAACGGAGATAGAGAAGGCGTATGACATGATAGAAGACGAGCTTATAGATGCCCTAGAGATCGCAAAGGAGAACATAGAGAGATTTCATATGATAACCAGTGTAGAGAAGGAGATAAAGGTAAAGTTCGAGGACTGCATCATGGGGAAGATCTACGTTCCTCTGGAAAAAGTTGGTGCTTATATTCCAGGCGGAAAGGCAAGCTACCCCTCAACTGCCCTGATGATAGGCATACCAGCAAAGATGGCGGGAGTTGAAAGGCTTATAGCATGCACACCTCCAAATGCCAATGGAAGGGTAAACCCTCTAACCTTAGTTGCATGCGATATAGCTGGTTTTGACGAGATTTACAGCATAGGCGGCGCTCAAGCAATAGCTGCAATGGCCTACGGGACTGAAAGTGTTCCAAGAGTTGAGAAAATTGTGGGTCCAGGAAATGCATATGTTACTGCTGCCAAGGTACTCGTTTCAAGAGACGTTGCAATAGACATGCCTGCAGGACCCTCAGAAATAATGATAATAGCAGATGAGTCTGCAAATCCAGAATTCATAGCCTCCGATTGTTTAGCCCAGCTAGAACACGACGAAATGGCAGTCGCAGTTGTTCTTACCACATCTGAAAAATTGGCTGAAGAGGTCAGCAAAAAAGTTGAAAAAGCCAAGATAATTGTTGTTAAGAGCATTGAAGAGGCAATAAAAATTGCGAACGAATTCGCACCAGAGCATCTTTCTATCTTCTGCAAAAACGCTGAAAAATATCTTGGAAAGATAAAGAATGCCGGAAGCGTTTTCCTCGGGGAATTTTCAGCCGTTGCCATGGGCGACTACGTTAGCGGAGCGAACCATGTTCTGCCAACAATGGGTTATGCAAAAATACTGAGCGGCCTGAGCGTTGAATCCTTCATGAAATCTTTCACATTTCAACAGCTCAGTCCTGAAACAATTAAGAGGATTGGAAAAATTGCAATTACCCTTGCAGAAGCTGAAGGTCTTAAAAAACATGCAGAAAGTATAAAAATAAGGCTGAATCACTCGAAAAATTCCTGAGCTATTTTTTCAATTTTCCTTTCCTCTTCGAGTTCCTTCTCCTTCTGAACTTCTCTTTCGAGCTTTTCTAAGGCTACATGCAAAGCAAATTCAATTCCCCAGCTTTCCCCTGTTGCCATAAAAAGTCCCCTGTCGCTCCAGACCTTCACTTTCGCCGTTATCAGCGGAAGGTTTCTGTAATGGATTCTCTGCTTTTTTAGGTAAACATAAACGTTGGTGTTCCCTAAATACTGGCTGTACTTTCTCAGGAATCTCTCTATATCCTTGAGAATGTTCTCCCTATCGAAATCGTCTATCTCAACATTCTGCAGAATAAATTGAACTGCCAATTCCTTCTTCTCTTGCAGCTTCAGATAGTACTCCAGTACATCTCTCTTCATCACTATACCTTCTGGAATCCCGTCTTTTTCCACTACAACGCTGGAGATCCTGTTTTCAGCCATTAGATCTATCACTTCCGCAACGCTGTCCATCGCCTTTACGCATATAGGCGGAGAGCTCATAATACTCTCGACCATTATCGAAAGGGTTTTTTCCTTTTCACCACTCACATCCCCCATTCTTGCTCTCTTCCTTGGAGAGATAACTCTGTCTATCACATCTTTACCTGTGAGAACGCCTATTACTTTGCCGTTTTCGTCAACGACTATCACTCTGTCTGTTCCTGTTTTTTTCATTAACGATAAAGCCTTCGCAATCGTATCGAATCTCCTTACGGTAATGAAGTCGTCACTCATAACTTCCCTGACTTTTATTTTTTCAAAATTCGGTTTAATAAATTTTATGAAATCATTAATATAAATTACTCCGTTCTTTCCATTCAGCTTTACAAGCACAAAGGGGGTTGCATCCTCTATAAACCTCCTTGCAACCTTTTCAGCCGTGAGTTCCTTAAGATCTATGGCTCCCGTTCTGACGAGAAGGGATTTAACTTTGGTTTCGTGTGGATTCTTCAGAGCTCTCCCCCTTATCAAATCCTTCTCTCTGACAACCCCAACTATCTCCCCATCCTCTTCGACGAGTATCGCATGCGCTCTGTCTTTTCCCAGCTTCTCTATAAGTGGAAACAGTTTTGAAAGAGTCTCTTCGGCATTTATAACAAAATAGTCTTCCCTTATCAGGTCCTGCAGTTCCACAAAACCACCTAGAGATCATACTCCCAATTGTTAAAAAACCTTTGCTGAGCACAATACTTAAAGCAGAAGAGTGAAGAGGGGAATTAAAAAGTTGATCATCACAAGTAATAGAAATAATCTAATGTATCTGTCGCTCCTCTCACTAACCTTTTCGAATTTCCTTAACAAGCCTCCAAGCACTTTAACCGCAACCTTATTTTCTGAATAGGTAAAATCGCTTTTTTCAAGCTTTGCGGATTTGCATTTCTCTATTAAATTTTCTAGGATTCTGTAATCTTCCTCACATCCGCCTGCAGGCTTGTAAGACTCTTTAACCCTTATTCCGGTTTTTGAGTGATTGTCGGTAGAGCAGACAATTGCTTTAAATCCAATTTTGGCAAATTCTTCCTCAACCTTATTCCTAAAGATTAAATCAACGTTATTGGAATCGAAAACAACAATCGCAAATTTCTCTCCAAAATCGAGAAGGATTGCGGAAACATAACTCACGACGGATTCGCTTTCTGCATACATCTTCACAAAAGCAGACTTAGCCTCAACAAAATCCGTTTCGACTTCTTCTGCCTTTTTTACTAAATACCTGATTTCTTCAACCTCTTTTTCGCTCATAGATTTGTAAAAGTTCGCGTTGTGACAGTCAACTACAAAGTTTCTGGATTCAAGCTCGAAATCGTCAATTCTCTTCTTTCCGCTAACAAATATAAGCCTCTTTTTATCAAATGGAAAGCAAAAGATTTTGAAATTATTTCCCTCTATTTCAAAAGGTCTCTTAGGCCTTAAATATTCCGCATCGCATTTTAATGCCTCTCTTATCTTTAAAACATCCTCCTCGCTCACGGGATCCTTTTCATGTGTTGTTGGAGAATGCAAGTATACTGAATTCGGGAAATCCAGGAAATTTACCAATTTCGCACCTCCGATGTTTCTAAATGGCCCAGGATGAAAATCGGTGGAAATAACCTTTGCATTCCCAATCCCGAGACATCTAACCTTGCCTTCAAAAACTTCAGAGTTCTCACTGAGCACGGATTCCACAAACCTTGGATCTCCTGTCAGCCAGAACTTTATAAAGCTCTCCACGTATTTTCTAAACCCGAAATCCCAGCCAAAGTCGAGATAAAGAAGGTAGGCGTAAAATAGAACGAATGAGACGACCAAAAACGGGATGGACCCGTAATCAAGAATTAAAAATGGAATTGAGGCTATGAGAGCCGAGTAAATCGCACCTCTCTCTGAACAAAAATGAATGACAGACAAAAAAAGAAAGAATGATCCCGAAAAAGTCCCAAATAGCTTGTAAGAGAGAAAAGATAGGAAAGAGATCAGAGTTGTGAGAAATAGAGATCTTTTAGCATCGAATTTCAGTCCAAGAAATTTCCTAGATGCAGCTATCGTTAAAAGAAGAAGAGTTACGAGTACTATTATCTTATTTTCCAAAACGGAAAGAAGGATTGTTGTCACTAGAAAAATTCCAACAACAGTAACTTTTCCCGGTAAAACGAAAAGTTTTCTGTAAAGCTTTTCCGCATTCATAAAAATCTCATTATTTCATTCCAAATCGAATCAACTTTTTTCTTTACTTCTTCCGTCATCTCAACAGGTTCAGGCCATTCCCTAGTATAACCCTCTTCCTTCAGCTTTTTTGTCGCATCTATGCCAAGCTTTCCGGCGAGAGATTGGATATAAGCCGAATGGTCCAACGCATCTGTCGGTGAGGGAGGAAGGACAACCAAATCCCTTGCCGGGTCAAATCTCGTCGAGATTGCCCATATAACTTCGCCGAGGTTGTGTGGATTTATATCCTCATCCACTACAACGATTATCTTCGTGAGCGAGAGCATTCCAAGGCCCCAGAGAGAATACATTACCTTTTTTGCCTGACCGGGATACTTTTTCTTTATAGAGACGATCGCAAGACTGTGAAATCCGCCTTCAACTGGCAGGTTTATGTCCACAATTTCGGGATTCAAAAGCTGAATTACAGGCAGAAAAATCCTCTCGGTCGCCTTTCCCAACCAAGCGTCCTCCATCCATGGCTTTCCCACAACGGTTGCATGATAAACCGGATCCTCCCTATGGGTTATATTTGTTATTCTGAAAATGGGGTAGGGCTCCGGAGGAGTGTAATAGCCAGTGTGATCACCAAACGGTCCCTCCAACCTGAGTTCGTCAAGCTTAACGTAACCCTCCAGAACGATCTCAGCAGTTGCTGGAACTTCCAATTCCACCGTCTCGCATTCCACAAGTTCTATCCTCTCCCCCCTTAAAAAACCTGCGAATGCAAACTCGCTAATGCCCTTCGGTAGCGGGGCCGTTGCTGAGTATAGAATTACTGGATCAACTCCAATTGCTACTGCAACATCGAGCTTATCCATTCCACATTCCCTCGCCTTCAGCATGTTTTCCATTCCATGCTTGTGAATTTGCCAATGCATTCCAGTTGTTTTTCCATCAAAAACCTGCATCCTATAAACTCCAGCATTCAACTCCCCGCTTTCTGGATCTCTTGTTATAACTACGGGAAGCGTTATGAACCTCCCAGCATCTTTGGGCCAGCATTTTAGAATTGGAAACTTTTCCAAACTTTCGGATCTTTCTTCTTGACACGGTCCGCTTTTTACTCTTTTCGGACTAATCGCAAGCAGATCTTTGATAGAATCCAGGCTTCTTATAGCATCGAAAATTGAAGATGGTTTCTTTTTGAAAATTGAAAGAATTTTTCCCCTAATTTCATCAAAGCTCTTCACCCCCAGGGCCATAAGCATTCTTTTCTCTGTTCCAAAAGCGTTTATGAGTACCGGTATCGAGTATCCTTTAGGTTTTTCGAAAAGAAGCGCCTTTCCTCCCATTTTTGCAACTCTACTGGTGATTTCTGTTATCTCAAGAATTGGACTCACTTCGATTTTAATCCTTGCAAGTTCTCTTTCCCTTTCAAGTCTGTCTATGAAATCCCTAAGATCGCGGTAGGGCATAGATTAGTGTGGAGTTTAAAAATATAGCTTTCAAAGGAGGAAGTTTTTAAACTCCGTGGCAGAATTTTTAAATGAAAATCGCTGTCATTGGGGCAGGACTTACGGGGCTAAGATGCGCAATGGAGCTCAAGGAGTTCGCGAAAATTAAAGTTTTTGAAAAACTTTCAGTTGGAGGGCTTCTTTCAAGCTTCTGCAATGGCTATTGTATAGAAAAATTCTACCATCATGCCTTCAAATCCGACACGGAGCTGATTAAACTCATCGGAAAATTCGGACTAAAGTCAAAGCTCGTATGGAAAACGGTAAAAGTCGGAATCGCAAAAAACGGAAAAATTTATTCTCTCAGCACTCCTCTCGAAATACTAAAATATCCTTACATGAGCCTGATAGATAAGCTAAAACTAGCAATTTTTACTATAAAAAGTAGAAAGAGGGATTTCGAAAAATTTGATGAGTTCAATGCCATAGAATCGATAAGAAATGAGCTTGGCAGTAGTTTGCTTGAAAACTTTTTCATGCCAATGCTGAAAGCTAAGTTTGGCGAAAATGCTAGCGATGTCAGCTTTGCCTGGCTTTTGGCGAGGGTTGCGATAAGGAGTAACAGAAAGCTAAGAGGGGAGGAAATTGGATATTTAAGACATGGCTTTCATCAGCTTTTGGAAAAGATGTGTGAAGACATTGAAATAATAAATAAGGATGCTAGGATTAAGCTAGAGGGGAAATGGACAGTGAATGGAGAAGATTTCGATGCAATCGTTTTTACTGCCCCGCTACCGGAACTTGGAGATCTGAAAGATAAACTTGGAATACCCGAGATACGATATCAAAGCTCTATCTGTGCCCTAATATCCTTGAAAAAGAGCATATCTGACATCTATTGGCTAAACGTTGAAGGTGCATCATTTGGAGCTATTATTGAGCACACGAATTTCATGCCTTTTGAAGATTACGGAGAGCACCTCGTCTATCTCGCAAGCTATACAATGCCGGACAGCGAATTTTTTAGGGCAAGCGATTCAGAACTAGAAAAACTTTTTCTAAAAGATTTGGAAAAATTCGGTGTTAAAAGAGGAGATTTAAACTGGATAAAAATATTTAGGGCTAAGTTCAGCTCACCAATATATGAGAAGGGTTTTTTGAAAAAAATAACCCCTTACAGGGTTGCAAATGGGTTTTATATTGCTGGAATGACTTCCAGACCAAATTATCCGGAAAGGAGTATGAATGGCAGCTTACTCGCGGGAAAGGAGGTTGCAGAAATACTGAGAAAAGATTTTGGTTTAATCTAGAATTCATCGGGAGCTTACAATCTTTATCTCTTCATATAGTTCCTTGAGGGCTTCGAGGTAATCTACCTCTCCCCTTTCTATCGCATCCATCTTCTCCTCAAGGTTTCGGGTTCTGGCCTCCGATATGAACCTCTCATAGTTTTCAATCAGATACTCGTAAACCTTAATTCCCTCCTTAGTCGGAATCAGCTTTCCGTTCTTTTCAAATATGTAGCCTCTGGCGAACAGTTTGTCTAAAATGACAGAATAAGTTGAAGGTCTTCCAATCCCTCTTTCTTTCATCATCCTTATCAAATCGGCCTGAGAGAGAAGAGGAGACACAGGAACCTTTCTGATTTCAACTTTTGCTCTATGAATTCCCGGAGCTAAATCCTTCTTTACCCAAACGGACTTAAAAAGTTCATAGGCCCTTCCTTCCGCGCTTACAATTCTTTCCTCATCGAATGTCTTGCCAGCTACACTGATTCTGTATTTCTTAACACGAACTGTAAACTCCTTACACTGCGAGGCCATAAATCTCCGGAATATGAGATCATAAAGGGCAAAATGAGGCCATCTGAAGCCCTCAACAACCAATATGCCCTCATCTATCAGCCTTTCCAGAGTATTTCTGTCAACGGCTCTTGTGGGACGAATGCATTCATGAGCACCTTCAGAAAACCATTCTCTACCCTGAAAGTCGTCTTTAAGATATTCCCTCGCGATCGCCATACCAACCTCGCTTACTCTTGTAGAATCTGTTCTGTGATAAGTTATTAAACCGTTCTCAAAAAGCTCCTGAGCTATCTGCATCGTCTGCTTTGCGGACATTTTAAGAATCATGTTTGCATCGAATAAAAGGGAGTTTGTTGTATAGGGTGGAAAAGGTGTCCTCTTCTCAATCCTATCCTCCAACAATTCAATCTTCAATTCCAACTCTTTTTCTCCTGTTTCTAGCTCCAGAGATATTTCGTAATCGGGAAAAACTGCTATGCTCCTTTTCTTCCTAGAATCCCTATACCTCTCTATAATCCACCCGAGTGCAGGAGTTTGGGCCCTTCCGGCAGAGAGATTTTTCTTCCCGAAATGATTCTGCAACTTTTGGCTCAATTCAAACCCTATCCATCTATCCTCTATTCTCCTGACGATTTGAGCCTTAACCAAGTTTAGATTCGGAAGCTTAAGATTGTTAAGAGCCTCTAAAATTGCTCTTTTCGTGACTTCATGAAATTCCGCCCTCTTTATCTCACCGCAAAGCAAGCATCGAAGATCCCAGCCGATTTTTTCCCCTTCAGCATCTGGATCTGTACCCACAATTATAATTTCAGCTTCTTCAGCGACTTTTCTGAGACTTGAAATGATCCTGTACGAGTCCTCGTAAACTTCGCTTCTACATCTTGGACAAACGCTCTCAGTGAATTGGTTTCCGCATTTTCTGCACCTCTTTATTGTAGTATAAATGGGTGTAAAACCCTCGACCCCGTGAAAACCGCGATTTGTCACCAGATCCGTAAGATGGCCGAGGGTGGAGGTTATTAAGAGGAGGTATTTTTCGGTAGGAACCTCATACACAGGAACAGAGTCCACCATTCTTATTCCGGGTCTTCCAAAAAACCTGGCTATCTGCTTAGCTTTCGTGGGACTTTCAACTATGAAGAGCGCCGGTCTTATCAGATCTAGCTCCCTTTTCTTCTTCCTGCTCTCTTCTATCTCCCTCTTAAGAAAATCTAGATCGATCTCGCTGATATCTCTGAAATTTATATCAAAGAATTTCGCTCTCTCAATAAAGGCATTCAAAAGCTGGTTGTCACCTTCAAATAAAAAGCTGGCACCCTTAGTGAGCCCATTTACCGTCAATCTTGAAGTTCTTCCAGAAGCTTGTATATAGGTTCTAACGTCAGGAAAGATTATTTCTCCCTTTCTAACCACTGCATCCCTAACATTTGCCTCTCTTTCGCTCATAACTTCTTTCAGTGCTCCTCTTACCTCACCTGCAATCTTCTCTATGAACCTAAGCTTTGGGACATACTTCGCAATCCTTTCATCATCCTTGTAGAAATGTACTAGAATTCGAAGAACTGACGGGGAGACTTTTTCCAAGTCCTCAACTCTAACCCTATAAGCCGGACAACCTGTAAAAATCGCGAACTTAATCTTTTCGGGCAAATCAAGTCCCCTAACCAAGGCCCCGTAATGATGCGCCGTTCCTATTAAATGTTTCACCTCCCCTTTCAAAAAAGCTTCGAAGTCTTTTAAATTCTTTGAAGTGACAATACCCACTTTAAACTCCCTCAGTCTTTCCTTAAGCTCTTCGCATTCTTCCAAACTCCTAGCGTAGATTATCCCTCCATCCCCGAGTTTTTCAAGTAATTCCTCGATCGAAGTACTATTCGCGATAACGTCTTCGATGTTCCTGAGGAAGAATTGAGATGAGCCTATGCTGAAGTTTAGATATCTTCTAAAGAGCTCAGCCTTCCTACCAACTTTGGCTGTAGCGGTTGAAACTACAAGAACGCTTTTCTTTTTTTCTAAATCCAAAAGCTTCAAAATTCTCTCAACGTTTCTCGAAGCTTTCAGTACCGAATCCACATCATCGACAAAGACGAAGTCGAACTTCAATCCCTCCAGCTTATCGAAGTTCTTTGCCAGGAATTGAGAGGTCGTTATCAGTATGTCGAAATTATGAAGGTTCTCAAAAAATCCCCCTCTCTCCACTTCAGAGTGGTAAAATCCAACTGAAAAATCCTTTACTTCATTCAGCCCTATTTCCATTCCAACTTTCCCCGCAAAATTTTTCAGAGTTTCCACTGCCTGCTTAACTAGGAGAGAGGTAGGGAATATCACATAACTCTTCTTTCTCTTTTTTGCCAAGAAAAGGGACATTGCAAGACCAAAAGAAGTTTTTCCAATACCAGTAGGGGCAACTAGGGAGAAACTCTCTCCCCTCAGTATCCTCTTAGCCCACATCCGCTGTATTTCCCTCAAAGGAGCGACGCATTTTTCGAAGAATTTTTCGAATTCCAGCTCGCTCTCCTCGCAAATCCTAGTCTTTTTGTTTAAGCAAATTCCCCTCTCTATCTCTTCAAAACTCAGATCTCCCCCGCAGACAGGGCAAAGGTTTTCGTAAATGAGCACATTGACAATGAATGGTGAGGAATAAATACCTTTTATTCCTCAATTTTTTGTGATCCTAATAGTCGGTGCGGGTCCGGCCGGGTCTATAACAGCCTATTTGCTCGGAAAAGAGAGGGAAGTGATTATAGCTGAAGAACATCAAAGCGCTGGATTTCCCGTTCAGTGTGCCGGACTCATAAGCAAGGAATGTGTTGAAGCCTACAAAAAATACTGCAATGTAAAAAAGGCTATTGAAAACAAAATAGAAGGTGCATTATTCTTTTCACCCTCGGGAAAATTCTTTGAAGCTAAGGGAGAGGCTTTTGTAGTAGAGAGAAAATTGCTCGATACGATGCTTCTGGAAAGGGCATCAGAATTTGCGAAAGTCTTCATGAAGCATAAAGTCAGATTTAGAGGTGCAAAAGCTGTGCTAGGCGATAGAGAACTAGATGCAGAATACATTATTGGTGCTGATGGCGTCAATTCAGAAGTGGCAAGATCCTTTGGATTCGAGAGACCTCCATTTTTTACTGCAGTTCAAATAGAGACAAGATTTGATGCAATGGATCCAAATTCGGTCGAAATATATCTGGGAAAAGACTACAGCGAATTTTTTGCATACTCAATACCGATAGGCGAAACTGCTAGAATCGGAGTGATAGCAAAAAGAGGTGCATTCCTTTATTTGAAAAAGCTCATCGAAAAACATCCTTCGGTATCAAAGAGGGTAAAGGGTGGCATTCTGGAATTAAACTCCGGAATGATTCCGGAAAAACTCGTGGATTTTGTAAAAGGCAATGTTGCCCTTATTGGAGATTCTGCTGGAATGGTAAAACCATACTCTGGAGGTGGGCTTTTTTACTTGTTGTTAGCAGCTGAAAAGCTCTCGGAGAATTTTCCAAATCTGCAAGCATATAAAAAGGCTTTTCTGAAAGAAATCGGCAGAGAAATCAGGTTAGGTGAAAAAATAAGAAATATCTACTGGTTAAGCAACGAAGAAATTGAAAGAGTCGTTGACGCATTAAAAGAATTCGATTTCTCGGGTGTGCAAATGGATAGACCATCAAGTTTTTTGGGCAAATCTTTAGACATACTGGGGCTAATTTTGAGGCATCCGTACCTAATCCGAATCTTCATAAAAATTCTCAGAACTTCAAAGTTCTCGCAGAAACTATGATTGGATCCCATATCGGGGTCAGTGGAGGTGCATAAGCCAGATCGGAGAAGAAGACATCCCTTGTCTTGAAGCCAGCTTGTATCATTACCGCGAAGACATTAATTCTCATAGCAACTTCGCTTCCCACAGCCTGGGCACCGAGAATTCTGCCCTTTTCATCCGCGATTACCTTCAGAGTAATGTCTTTTCCCCCAGGATAGTAATGAACTCTTGTTTTTGCCTTTATCACAGTAGATCGGACTTCAAATCCCTCTGATCTAGCCATTTTTTCGCTTAAACCTGTCGAACCGATCTCAAGTTCAAAAAACTTCGTAAGCTGAGTCCCCACTACTCCAGGAAATTCCAAGCTACCTCCCGAAATGTTTACCCCTGCAACGTATCCCATTTTGTTTGCAGCTGGAGCTAGAGGAATCCAAACCTTTTTTCCAGTTACCATATGCTTCGTTTCCACGCAATCGCCTGCAGAATATACGTTCTCAACGCTTGTCTGCATCTTTTCGTCTACCCATATAGCCCCAGTTTCCCCCAGCTTGCAACCAAGCATCTTAGCAAGTTCAACGTTCGGTCTAATCCCAGTTGCAACTATAGCGAGGTCACAATCATAGCTGTTTTTGTTTGTAACAACTCTCTCGACCCTATCTTTCCCCTCAAAGGCTTCGAGTTTCTCGCCAAGTCTCAAATCCACCTTTTTCTCCATCTCGGCCTTAACCAGATTTGCAATTTCCTTATCAAGATTTGGCAATGGCTGATCAAGAAATTCCACTACAGTAACCTTTTTACCCAAAGATGAAACTGCCTCTGCCATTTCAACACCAATATACCCTGCACCTACAATCACGATATTTTTAGCCTCATCAATGATTCTTTTCAGCTTTTCAGCATTTGCAGGATGACGAATTGTAACTATTCCGTCCAGCTCGCTGCCCTTAACATTTGGAATTTTTGGTAAAGCTCCAGTTGCTATCAGGAGTTTGTCCCACTCGTATTTACTTTCCCTACCATTCTGCCTTACCCTAAGAAATCCTTCACCGACTTCTATTACCTTTGCATTTATTCTAACATCTATCCCTCTCTCTTTTCTGAAAAATTCTGGTGGATAATACATCAAATGATCTGCCTTGCTTATGCCTTCGACGACGTACGGTATTCCACAGGGGGCATGGCTGACGAAATTTGTTTCTTCAAAAACTGTCACTTCCCAATCCGGCTTAATTGCTTTAATTCGCGAAGCTGCAGTCATGCCGGCAGCGCCGCCACCGATTATTACCACCTTCATAAAAAAATCTAATTTAAAACTATTATTTAAAATTTTCGGATCTTTGAACAAAATTCGAAGAGATATCAGCAATTAATTCCGTTTGAAAGTTCAAAACGGTTTGAAAGACGTACAGATATCTATTTTGATTTCGATACCTCTATTCCGACCTTCTATCTTCTTCGTTGTTTTTCTCGCTACTCCAAAAAGGGTGAGCTGCTCCACGACTGAAGTCAGGAACTTCCGGCGTTAAGGGAGGGCTTACCTGCGGGCTATGTTTATGCATCCGTTCAAATCTCGACAGCCTTATCCCTAGCTGTCTGGATTAAGGCTGTGTTCAGATTAAACAGCCTTTTTGCATCTTCATAGCATTTCTCATGCAAAAATTTCTTCGATTTGGAATTGCAGCTCAGGTACCACTTTACAATTTTGAAATACTCGCTGAGCGTTTTATTTAAAGCCAGGACTTTTGATCTATTCGGCCTGAACACCTTGCCTACAACGCATATCTGGACTTCCCTCTGCAAGAAAACATTCCCAAGGCTTTTTCAACACAGAGCTAAAGCTCTGGGTTTTCTGGGCACCCATTTTTATAATATTTTGCATGTCTATCCGGAACAACAACTTCGGAGTAGTCTTTATCATCCCTCCTCCAATAAAGGCCGCAATAACAACGACCGAAGTCCCTTATGTCTTCATCTGCATAAACACATGGGCAGATTATTAACTTGTCTATTTCTCTCTTCCCAGTAGGAAGCCTACAAGGACAAATTGCAATACCGTATCTTCTTTTATTTTCAATAAGCCCTTTAGCAAAGTCTTTCAAAAGTTCCCTATCTGGATTTAATTTCCAACCTTTCCTATTTGCAACCTTCTGGAATATCTCCAAATACTTTCCAACTTCAACTTCCATAAAATTCCAAATATTCCAGTAATAATTAACCTTTGCAGTTTTTAACCACGATCCCTACTCCCTAAAAATTTTTAAAACTCAAAAAAATTTAGAACATGCTCCGAATAGTCAATCTTAGTGTTGAAGTTGATGGGAAAAGAATATTAAAAAACGTCAACTTATACATCAAAAAAGGCGAAACTTTCGCACTTTTTGGACCGAACGGAAGCGGAAAGTCTACACTACTTAATGCAATAATGGGAAATCCGGCATATAAGATAGTTGGGGGAAGAATAATATTCAAGAAAACAGATATCACCAATTTGCCCCCTGACGAAAGAGTTAAACTAGGGATAGGAATGGCCTTTCAGCATCCTCCAAAAATAAGCGGAGTAAAACTGATCGATGTGCTTAGATACTGTGCAAGGCTTTCCGGAAGAGAGAATATGATCGAAGAGTTTGCAAAAAAGCTCAAGATGACCGAACATTTGAGCAGATCTGTAAATATGGGTTTTTCCGGTGGAGAGGTGAAGAGAAGCGAAATTCTCCAGCTCATGTTGATGAATCCAGACTTCATCCTGCTTGACGAGCCGGACAGTGGGGTCGACTTAGAAAACATAGCGATAGTCGGTGAAGCGATAAGAGAACTGCTTGAAAGAGATAAAGAGGAGAGAGAGAAATCCGGAATTATAATAACGCATCAGGGGCACATCCTTGACTACGTAAGTGCAGATTACGGTGTTATACTCTACAATGGGAAAGTCGCGTGTGTCGGCGATCCGAAGGATATTCTTAATCAAATTAGGAAAAACGGTTATGAGGGGTGTTTGGCAAAATGTCTGAAGGACATGATCTAGAAGTCGATAGAGAAAAACTAAAAGAGGTGGGAATCGAACTAGATCCATCAAAGCGATCTGGAACATTTCTGCAGAGAGACCAAGAAGTAAAAACATTCGCAACTTTCTTCGAAGGCTTGGAAGTTATGAGCATTAGGGATGCGATGAAAAAATATGAATGGGTAAAGGATTACTTCTGGAAGGTATTAAACAAAGAGCAGGATGAGTTCACGAGAGAAGCCGATTCAGAAGACGTAAACGGCTATTTTATAAGGGCTCTTCCTAATGCAAAGATAGAAATTCCGGTCGAAGCTTGCCTTTATTTACACAGAGTCAAGAAACAGAAAGTCCACAACATAATAATCGCCGAAGAAGGTTCTGAACTGAACATAATAACTGGTTGCACCTCGCATCCGTCTGCAATAGGCATGCATATAGGCGTTTCGGAATTCTTTGTCAAAAAAAATGCAAAGCTCACTTTTACGATGATTCACAGCTGGCATAACAACATAGAGGTAAGACCGAGAAGTGCTGCTATCGTCGAGGGTGGTGCAACATTCATAAGCAACTACATCCTAATGAACCCCGTAAAGCTTGTGCAGGCCTATCCTACTGCCTACGTTCACAGAGATGCAAAGGCCATATTCAGCAGCGTAATAGTTGCACTAGAGGGTTCAACTGTTGACCTAGGTTCAAGGGCTATCCTCAGAGAAAAAGGAGCGGCTGCAGAGATAATCTCGAGAACAATAAGCAAGGGAGGGAGGATATTTGCAAGGGGACAGATAATAGGGGAGGCTGAAGAAGTAAAAGGCCATTTAGAGTGCAAAGGCTTGATTTTATCGGAAAAAGGTGAAATAACAGCAATTCCAGAACTCATTGCAAAAAAACCAAACCTAGAACTGAGTCATGAGGCAGCAATAGGAAAAATCGCAGAGGAGGAAATCTTCTACCTGATGTCGAGAGGCATGAGTAGAGATGAAGCTGTCTCAGCAATTGTAAGGGGTTTCATGGAGATAGAGATAAAGGGCCTACCTGAGGCTCTAAAGAGAGCGATAGACAAGGCAATTGAAGACATGAGGGGAGCCCTTTGAACGCTCTCATCGAGCTGAAGTGTAGCAGAGAAATTTTTATGGCTATAAAGCCCGAAGAAAGGAGCTCTTTAACTGACGCAAAGATTTATCAATCTGAGGATAAAGTTAGACTCGAAATAAAAGCTGACTCAATATCGGATTTAAGGGCAGCTCTAAATTCGTGGCTAAGACTAATAAAAATGTGTCAGGAAATAGAGGTGTTGATATGAGTGAGTTGCCTCCACAGGTTCAAAACCTGATCGCACAGCTCCAGCAGGTGCAACAGCAACTTCAGCTCGTAATAACTCAAAGAGCTCAAATAGAGGCCATGCTTGAAGAAACTAAACAGGCCCTCGAGGAACTTCAGAAGGTGGACGAGAATACACCGATATACAAAACCGTGGGAAGTATCCTTGTAAAGGAGAGCAAAGATAAAATTGTAAAAGAACTGACAGAAAAGGCAGAAAGTTATGATATAAGAATTAAAACGCTTGGAAGGCAAGAAGAGAGACTAAGGGAGAGATTTGCTGAATTACAAAAGAAAATCCAGACCCTAATAGGGCAGCAGGCTGGTTAAGCTCTTGTTTTTAATAATACCACGTAATGGTAAGGCAGATCCACAATTTTTAAAACATCAAAGTCGCAAAGAGATAATAAATCGTCTAGGGCTATTCTATCTTCAACAGGGGGCCCAAATTCTGAGGGTTCTTTCTTCCACTCTGCAACTAAAACGTAGCTTGCATTTCTAGCCCAGCAAAGGTATTCCTTGGGATTTTCCATCTCATGAAGAACGTTTGAAAAAACTACAAGATCTATTTTAAAATCCACTTCTGGCGGTTTTTCGGAAATTATTATTCCAACATTCGAAACTCCATTTTCTTTTAGCCTTTTACTAAGAATTTCCGCTATTTCATAGTTTATTTCGACCGCATACACCCTCTTAAACATCCTAGAAAGGGGAATCGTCAGGTAACCAGTACCAGCTCCGACATCGAAGGCAACTTCTTTTCTTATTTTTACCCCATCCAGAATTCCGAGGACTTTTTCAGGTGGAAAGAACTTTCTTCTCTCCGGAGAATCCAAAAGGTGGATATCTTTGGCATTAAACTTATGTGTCATATTGCGATTTGCTTAAGAAAAGATTAAAAGGTTTTGACAATTATTAATCAAAATCTAAAAAACAACAAAGCTTAAATATTATCAAACTGCCAAAAAATTGACTCATCTGTTCAGGTGGTCTACATGGAGAGAGCAGAAATTCTCAAGCAGATTAAAGAGGCAGAGACAAAAGTTGAAGAGATGATTAAAAACGCAGAAGAGAACAAAAAGAAAGCCATAGCAAATGCAAAAACTGAGGCAAAGAAGATTTTAAGCGATGCAGAAGCTGAAGCTGCAAAGATAAAAAAAGAAATTCTCGAAAAAATCAAAGCGCAGATCGAAAAAGAAAAGGAGGAAATAAGAAGCAAGAAAACAAAAGAAATAGCTGATTTTGAAGCAAAGGGAAAAGCAAATATCGTTAAAGCTGTGGAATTTTTGTATAAAGAATTCTTAGGGATGATGGGGCATGCTTAAGCCGGAAAAAATGGTTAAGGTTGCGGTTGTAGGGGCCAAAGAAAAACTGGAAATGGCCTCAGAAATTCTATACAGGCTTAACATGCTCCACATCGAAACTGTTAGCGAGGACGAACACTTTAAGCCCGGGTCTCCGTTTGAAAAAGCTGGACAGGCTTCCAGAGCGCTACTGCAGCTGAGAAGCTATATTTCCTATTTAAAACTGGATCCTTCAAAGATTTCAGTCAAGAGAAAATTCAAAAAAACTGAAATTGAAGAAAAACTCAGTAAAAAGCTCTCTGAATACCAAGAACAAATTGGATTGAGATTGGATGAAATAAAGAAAATAAACGATACTCTAAAGGCAATAGAGACGGAAATGGCGAATCTCGAACCACTGAAATTGCTCGAAATATCCCCGAAACTATTGAAAGGGTATAAGTCGATAAGGTGCTTTGTAGGTTTGATAAAAGCCGATCCAAGCGAAGAGCTAAAAAAGGTTACAAGTGATTTTGAAATTGTACTTAAGAAATACGAAGACATCTACGTTACTGCAGTATTTGTAAGGGCAGAATATGGAGATGAATTCCTAAGGATTTTACAGGGCTACGGATTCAAAGAACTTCCAGTACCCGACGTTGAAATCGATGCAAGAATTTCTGAACTTGAAAAGAAAAAAGAGGAGCTATCTAAGAGGAAAGATCAGCTAGAAACCGAAATCGAAGATCTAAAAGTAAAAGAATCGGAGCTACTTTTAGCAATCGAGGAGTACCTTTCTTCAGAAGTTGAAAAGGCGGAGCTCCCGATAAAAGCTCTAATTTCTAAACACACCTTCGTACTCGTTGGCTATGTTCCCGCCAAGGAATTCGAGAAGTTCAAGAAAGAACTAGACAGTAGAGGATTTGTGGTTGAACAACTGAGCTTTGAGGAACATGAAATGCCTCCAACGAAGTTGAGCAATCCAGGATATATTAGGAATTTCGAAATACTGGCCAAAACATACGCAATACCAAGATACAAGGAAATAGATCCAACCTTTATAATGGCCATATTCTTCCCGGTGTTCTTCGGTCTAATGCTCGGAGATATTGGTTACGGCCTGCTTATTCTGCTTACCGCACTATACTTGAAGAGAATATTCAAAACCGAGGGCTGGCAAAAGCTTCTGAACATAGGAATTATCAGCGGCATAACATCGATAATCTTCGGCTTCATATATGGCGAATTCTTTGGCCCATTCGTAATACCCGGCATAGAGCACCCACAGGAGATTCACTTTTTGGGCGACTTTCTGGCTTCTCTCTACGCCTTCAATCATGGACATCCGCTCTTCGATAGAGTTGAAGAGTTCGGAGTGAAAGCGTTGTTGTTCATAGTTTTGATGATTGGCATGATAAAGATGCTCTGGGGCTTCTCCATGGGATTCTACAATGTCTATGTAGAGCATGGATTGAAGGAGGCCATCTATGAAAAAGGTTGCTGGATCCTAGGAGTTCTGGGCTTAGTTTGCATAATTCTCGGATTCTCGTACAACCTTGGAATTTTCACGTCTTATCCGCCAACTGGATTTGGAAAGATTCTGCCAGAAAACCTATATGTCTTCGGAAGCACAGTAACAGAGGCAAGAGCAGTTCCATTACCGATTCCAGGCTTAGTAACAGGCTGGGAAGCGGGTCTGAATTACTTCTATCTAGCAGCTCTACCGCTGATTCTGATATGGCTTGTTATATTCCTAAAAGCAGAGATCCCAAAGATGGGAATATTTGGTACAATAATGGCGGTTGAACTTCTTACATGGTTCGGTCAGATAATCAGCTATGCCCGACTTCTGGCAATTGGACTTTCATCTGTTTACATAGCATTCGTAATAAACTACATCGGTCTAAAAATTGGCTTCGAGCCCGGTATAGCGATTCTTCCGGTTGCAATAGTAATAATGTTAATAGGACATGGAGTCAACTTCCTGCTGGGAATATTGGATCCAGGCTTGCAGTCATTGCGTTTGCACTACGTTGAGTTTTTTACGAAGTTTTTTGAAGGTGGTGGGAGAGAATATACGCCCTTTGGGCGGGTTAAGAAATTTATAGAGGAGGGGGGTGAATAGAATGGCTGAGGCGTTGATTAGTGATGAAGCTTTCATTAAGGGTTGTGCGGCAATAGGGGCCGGATTGGCAGTCGGATTGGCAGGAATTGGTGCTGGTGCTGGCGAAAGTGGTATCGGTGCTGCTGCTGTGGGAGCAATAGCTGAGGATAGAGGCTTCTTGGGTCTCGGTCTGCTGTTCACGGTTATCCCAGAAACAATAGTGATCTTCGGTCTAGTCATAAGCTTCATATTGATGTTCGCATACGGATGATAGGCGAAAAACTAGTACTCAGAATAGCAGAAAAACTGGGGAGTGAAAAGAACGTAGAACGCTTTGTAAAATACTATTGGCTAGTTTCGACTCTTAGACTGGCATTAGGAGCCAGCATAGCAATTCTAATCCTACTTTTTGGATTGGAGTTTAGAGACACCGTGAGGTGGATCGACGCTTTACTTGGGGGTGAATAGAATGGCTGAGGCGTTGATTAGTGATGAAGCTTTCATTAAGGGTTGTGCGGCAATAGGGGCCGGATTGGCAGTCGGATTGGCAGGAATTGGTGCTGGTGCTGGCGAAAGTGGTATCGGTGCTGCTGCTGTGGGAGCAATAGCTGAGGATAGAGGCTTCTTGGGTCTCGGTCTGCTGTTCACGGTTATCCCAGAAACAATAGTGATCTTCGGTCTAGTCATAAGCTTCATATTGATGTTCGCATACGGGTGAATGTAATGCCACTCGATACCGTGCTTAAAGAAATCAAGTTAAAAGGTGAGGAGGAGGTTAAAAGGATTGAGGAAGAGACTAGGAAAGAAGTTGAAAAGATTATTAATGAGGCAAAAGCCGATGCAGAAGCATTGTTAAAAAAAGCTAAAGATGAGGCGGAAAAAGAGGGAGAAGCTCTAAGGAAACAGGAAATTTCGAGCTTAAACCTAGAAATGAAGAGAACACTACTCGCGAAACAGAAAGAGATCACCGATGAAGTGTTCAAACTCTTGAGGAAAAAGATAGCAGAGATGGACGATAAGACTAGGAAGGGGATAATTAAGACGCTAATCGAGAAAAATGCCAGAGACAACATGAACCTCTATGTAAGAAAGGAAGACGAAAAAATAGTAAAAGAAGTTTTAAAAGATCTTAAAATGCATCTTAAAATAGCTGGCCATATATCCGCCCTCGGGGGTATTATCCTCGAGGATCCAAGCGGGGAGGTGAGGATAAATCTAACGTTCGACGAGTTTCTCAACCAGCTGTACGAAAAGAAACTCAACGAAGTTGCCAAGGTCCTATTTGGGTGATGTAAATATGATTTCAAGGACAAAGGCTGCATATGCGTACATCGTAGCAAGGACAAAGGTGATGAAGAGTAAACTTCTAAAGCCAGAGGATTTCAGGAAGTTGCTCAACATGGGGTTTGATGAAATAATGAGATTTCTTGAAGAGACGGAATACAAGAAAGAGATTGACGAAATGGCCTATAAATACACGGGTCCGAGGCTACTGGACTATGCTCTATTTACAAATCTGGCCAAAACGTACAGAAAGATCTACAGCGTTTCTTTCGGGGATGCAAAGAATCTGGTTGGACAGTATCTGAGGAGATGGGACGTGTGGAATATAATAAACATCCTGAGGGGCAAAAATGCAAACCTGCCCAACGATGTAATAGAAGAGACGCTTGTACCGGCTGGTGAATTTAGTTCCGATTACATTCGGACATTGATAAACAAGGATATAAGTGAAATCGTTAAAGAGCTCGAAGGGACACCCTATCACGATGCTCTATCCAAAATTGGAAGCGCTCCTATGAACGTTGTCGAGGATGAGCTTTGGAAGACCTACTACAAGACCCTACTCTCGATAAAGGCAAGCGATTTTGAGAGCAGAATATTTATGAACTTCGTGCGAATGGAAATAGATCTTAAAAACGTTAAAACCCTGCTCAGGCTTAAAGCCGAGGGCGCCACAACTGAGGAAATCATTGCCCGAATAATTCCGGGAGGATATGAACTAACAGAGGATGAGGCAAGAAAACTGGCGACTATGACTTTTGATGAAATGGTGAAGGCGATGGAAGGCTTTTGGTTCTGGAAGGTTTCAAGCATTTCCGATTTAGCAAGAACTGAAATTGAGTTTGACAAAATTTGGATAGAAACAATTGCAAAAAGGGCTAGCAACTATCCTCTGAGCATTCTGCCAGTTCTTCAATACATAGTGCTGAAGAAAGTTGAAGTTGATGATCTTCGAATACTTGGTTGGGGAAAGTGGTATGGATTGCCAAATGAAGAAATAGAAAGACAGATGGTGATTCTATGAAGATGGCTGTAATAGGAGACATGGATTTCGTAACGGGATTCATGCTGGCAGGAATAACGGACATATACGAAGTGAAGAGCGACGAAGAAATTGTTAAGGCTGTTCAGGATGTTTTAAAGAGAAAAGATATTGGTGTTGTTGCTATAAAACCCGAATTCTTGAAAAAACTCCCCGTTGTACTGAAGAGGGAAATAGAGGAAAGAGTTGAGCCGATATTTATAGCGTTAGGCGCAACGGGGGGTGTTGAGGAGATTAGGGAGAAAATTAGAAAGGCAATAGGTGTTGACCTATGGAAGTAAGTGTTGGTGAAATATTTAGAATTTCCGGACCTCTTGTTGTTGCCGAAGGTTTGAAAGCGAGGATGTATGATCTTTGTAGGGTTGGAGAAGAGAGGCTGATGGGAGAAGTAGTAGGGCTTGCAGGAGACAAGGTCCTGATTCAGGTCTACGAGGATACATCTGGCCTTAGACCTGGAGAGAGAGTTATAAACACTGGAATGCCCCTCAGCGTTGATTTAGGGCCAGGATTGATAGGAAACATCTACGATGGTGTGCAAAGACCGCTGCCAGTGCTCAAAGAGGTAAGTGGCGACTTTATAAGCAGAGGGATTGATGCCCCAGGAATTGATAAGAAAAAGAAATGGGATTTCCAGCCATTGATAAAGAAAGGGGATGAAGTAAAAGCCGGACAGATCATCGGAAAAGTGCAGGAAACAGAAATCGTTGAACACAGAATTCTTGTCCCTCCAAATGTTAAAGGAGGGAAAGTCAAGGAAGTCTATTCTGGGAATTTCACAGTAGATGAGACAATAGCAGTCCTCGAAGATGGAACCGAATTGAAAATGGCCCACAAGTGGCCGGTGAGGATTCCGAGGCCCTACTTGGAGAAATTACCGCCAGTAGTTCCATTAATAACGGGACAGAGGATCTTCGACACATTCTTCCCAATTGCTAAAGGCGGAACTGCAGCAATTCCAGGACCTTTCGGCAGCGGAAAGACTGTTATGCAACACCAGCTCGCGAAGTGGAGTGATGCGAACATCGTCGTATACATAGGATGCGGAGAACGTGGCAACGAGATGACAGAAGTCCTCGAAGAATTTCCAGAACTAATAGATCCAAGAACTGGAAAGCCGTTGATGCTCAGAACTGTACTGGTTGCGAACACATCGAATATGCCAGTAGCAGCTAGGGAGGCAAGTGTTTACACCGGCATAACGATTGCCGAGTACTTCAGAGACATGGGCTACGACGTTGCCCTTCAGGCTGACTCAACAAGCAGATGGGCAGAGGCAATGAGAGAGCTGTCTGGAAGACTTGAGGAGATGCCAGGAGAAGAGGGATATCCAGCATATCTAGCTTCAAGGCTTGCTGAATTCTATGAAAGAGCTGGGAGGGTTAGAACGCTCAGCGGAGAGATAGGGAGTGTAAGTGTTGTCGGTGCAGTTTCTCCACCCGGAGGCGACTTCAGCGAGCCAGTTACCCAGAACACACTCAGGATTGTCAAAGCATTCTGGGGACTAGATGCAAAACTTGCAAGCAGAAGACACTTCCCAGCAATAAACTGGCTGATTAGTTACAGCCTCTACACAGCAACGCTTTCAGAGTGGTATGAGAAAAACGTCGCTCCCGACTGGAACGAGCTTAGAACGTGGGCTATGAGCGTATTGCAAGAAGAAGCAACTCTGCAGGAGATCGTTATGCTCGTTGGTAGCGATGCTTTGCCAGAGTCACAGAGAGTTCTTTTATTGGTTGCAAGGATAATCAGGGAGTTCTACTTGGCGCAACATGCTTATCACGAAGTAGACAGCTACTGTGACATCAAAAAGCAGTACGATATGCTGAAGGCAATAAGAACTCTAAATGACTGGTTCTTCAAAGCGCTTGAGATGGGCAAGACTTATGACGAGATAGAGAAGGTTGAGGGATTCGTCGAGTTCATGAAAAGTAAACTAGAGCCCGATTACAAGACTGCAATGAGTAAGGCTATGGAAAAAATCAAGGCGAGTTTGGGGGTGTGAGTTATGGAGGAGTATAGAACCATAACACAAGTTGCCGGACCGTTGGTTTTCGTTGAGAAAACCAAACCTGTGGCCTACGGGGAGCTGGTTCAGATAACACTCCCGGATGGTTCAGTAAGAAAAGGACAGGTTTTAGATACCTCAAAGAACATCGTTGTCGTTCAGGTCTTTGAGGGGACAAGGGGAGTGGACAAGACTTGCAGCGTGCGCTTTACGGGAGACATAGTGAAACTTAACTGTTCAAAGGACCTTCTTGGGAGAATTTTAAGCGGTTCAGGGGAGCCTATAGATGGTGGTCCACCGATAATCCCAGAAGAGAGAATCCCCATAGTTGGTTCAGCAATAAACCCGTATGCAAGGAAATATCCAAGAGAGTTCATCCAGACGGGGATTTCAGCAATAGATGGGATGAACACATTGGTAAGGGGTCAAAAGCTTCCGATTTTCAGCGGCAGCGGTCTGCCTCACAATGATATAGCCCTACAGATTGCAAGACAAGCAAAAGTACGCGGACAAGCTGAAGAGTTCGCAGTAGTGTTCGCTGCAATGGGTATAACTTACGAGGAGGCTTATCAGTTCATGAGAGAGTTCGAAAGAACCGGAGCTCTAGAGAGGGCAGTCGTGTTTCTAAATCTGGCAAAAGATCCGGCAATAGAAAGGCTGATAACACCGAGAATGGCCTTAACTGCTGCAGAATTCCTTGCCTATACTTACGATTACCATATACTCGTCATACTAACGGACATGACAAACTACTGCGAGGCTTTGAGAGAGATAAGTGCCGCAAGAGAGGAAGTTCCAGGAAGAAGAGGATATCCAGGATACATGTATACCGATCTAGCAACTATTTACGAAAGGGCCGGAAGAATTAGAGGAAGGAAAGGGACAATAACACAGTTCCCGATCCTGACAATGCCTGCAGATGATATAACTCACCCAATTCCGGATCTGACTGGATATATAACGGAGGGGCAGATAGTTCTGAGCAGAGAACTGCACGCAAAGGGCATATATCCGCCGATAAACGTTCTGCCATCGCTCAGCAGGTTGATGAAAGAAGGTATTGGTCCAGGTCTGACAAGAGAGGATCACAGACAGCTGAGCGATCAGCTCTACGCTGCATACGCAGAGGGTGTTGATCTGCGAGGTCTTGTTGCCATAGTTGGTGAAGAGGCGCTGAGCGAAAGGGACAGGATGTTCCTGAAATTTGCAGATGAGTTTGAAAGAAGATTTGTAAATCAAGGAAAGTACGAAGACAGGGATATAGAGACAACCCTAGACTTAGGCTGGGAGTTACTCGCAATGCTCCCAGAAAGAGAGTTGACGAAGATAGAAAAGAAGTGGATCGAGAAATACCATCCAGCATACAAGAAGAAAGCTGCCGCCTCATCCTAATTTTTTGAGGGATAGAGATGCCAGAGGTTCAACCGACGAGAATGGAACTTATAAAGCTAAGAAGAAGAATTAGGATGGCAATAAGGGGACATGCGCTACTGAAGATGAAAAGAGACGGTCTGATAATGGAGTTCAGAGAATTGCTGGAGGAAGCAAAGACTGCAATCGGTAAAATGGTTGAAAACTATAAAAAAGCCCAGCAAAAGCTTCTGATCGCAATGGCAGTCGACGGCTATACAGCTTTAAGATCCATTGCTCTGGCTTGTTGTCAAGTTCAGCCAAGCTTTACAGTAAAGAAGAAAAGCATAATGGGAGTTGTCGTACCGGTTATAAAAAGGGAGAAAGTTGCGAGAAAAGTTGTGGAAAAGCCATACGGAATCTTAAGCACTAGTATAAGAGTTGACGAGGCTGTTACAGCTTACGAAGAATTAGTTGATTCTATTCTCGAGGTTGCTGAGATTGAAACAACAATAAGAAGATTGCTCGAAGAGATAGAGAGGACGAAAAGAAGGGTGAACGCACTCGAATACAGGGTAATTCCCAGAATGCAGGAACTTGCCAAGTTCATAGCATTCAAACTCGAAGAAATGGACAGAGAGAATATAATAAGGCTGAAGAAACTCAAAACAAAGAGAATGAAAAAGTAGAAAGGTTTTTAAATTCTTTTTTGAAATTTTTTTCATGGATTTTTCGGAACTAGTTGAGCTATACAAAAATAGTGGTGGCGATTTTAGAGAGTTCAAGAAAATTTCTGCACAGCCCGAAGTCGGTTTGAAGTTCTCCTTTTCCAAAAAGATTAATGAAATAGACGTTAGCCTTTTTGGGCTTATTTCAGGAGACCTAAATCCCATTCACTTCGATGAAAATTTTGCAAAGAAAACAAAATTTGGTGGTAGGGTTGTTCACGGAATGCTGACAACTAGTTTAGTTTCAACAGCAGTTGCAATGCTTCCGGGAACCGTTGTGCTTCTTGAAACAAATTTTAGCTACATTGCTCCTGTCAGAATTGGTGATATGGTTAATGTTGAGTGCGAGATAATAGAGAAAGAAAAGAACAGATACAAGGTGAAAGTTGATTGTAAAGTAGGGGAAAAGAGGGTTGCGGAGGGTTGGGTTAGAATACTGATATGGTGATAGAGGCAATAAAAGAAAAAGGTGCAGACTTCTTTGTAATGCAATCCGGAAACGCCAATTTCTTTTACGCAACCAAGTTCAGAAGTTCTTCGATGATGTTTTACATCGCCGGAATAGATGGGACAGAACTCCTCATCCTTCCAGAGATGGAACTGAGAAGGTCTCTGAGGGAGAGTAGGGTCAAAGAGATTGCAAGTTATGAAATGCTTGGATATGAAGAAAAGATCAAGGAACTAAAAAATCCAAAAATGGCAATTGCGGAGATCCTAGTCCAAATTCTTAAAGAAGGGAGGGCGAGAAAAGTGGTAATCCCGAACGATTTTCCTTCTTTTTTTGCATTTGTACTCCAAAAAAACTTCGAAGTTGAGGTGATTGATAACCCCTTCACGAAGCTTAGAGCCGTTAAAAACAGCTGGGAAATAGCTGAAATCAGAGAGAACTGCCAAAAGATTATTCAGGTTTTTCCAAAAATTATAAAAATAGTCCAAGATAATAAAAAGTTGTCCTGCGAAGAAGTCAAAAATATTCTCGAAAATGAGCTATGGGTTCGTGGCCTGATTTCAGAAGATACCATCTGCTCCACCGGAAAACTTTCAGCTGACCCACACGAAGTCGGAAGTGGAGAAATAGAAGACCACTTACTGATAGACGTTTTTCCGAGAAATAGAAAAGGCTACTATGCTGACTTCACCAGAACTGTAATAATCAACCAGAATCCCGAGCTCAAAGAAATGCTCTCAGCAGTTATAGATGCGCAAAAAGTTGCCTTCAGGATGTTAAAAGAGGGTGTAAATGGAAAAGACGTGCACAATGCTGTTAAGGATGAGCTAAAAAGCCATGGTTTCGAAACTAGGAAAGATGAAGGTTTTATTCACTCTACTGGACACGGAATAGGACTTGAAGTTCACGAAGAGCCAAAAATAGGCGATATCGATGTTGAGTTGAGAAGCGGTATGGTTGTAACAGTCGAGCCAGGGCTTTATTACAAAAATGTTGGCGGAGTTAGGGTTGAAGATGTTGTATTGATTAAAAAAGATGGGTGCGAAATTCTCACGCCTTTCGAGCGTTTCTTGGCATAATGTAGTCTTTCGGAGCGGAATCTATGTTTTCCAAATATCTTCCAAGAACTTTGGGTATTTCCACTCTACCATCCTCCAGCTGGAAGTTTTCTATTATAGCAGTTATTGCCCTAGTTGTTGCTATTGCAGTTGAATTCAGCGTATGAACGAAGCCTTTGCTCGGAAGACCTTTCTTTTCGGCATATCTTATTTTCAGCCTGTAACTCTGCCAATCTGTGCAATTGCTGCACGAAACCATCTCCCTATAATTTGCCTGAGATGGCATCCAAGCTTCCAAGTCGTATTTCTTAGCTGCAACGATTCCGAGATCGCCGGTACAGATGTTCACTATCCTGTAGGGAATTCCCAAACCCTGCCATAACATTTCTGCGTTCTCGATTAGCTTCTCGTGCCATTCCCAACTATGTTCTGGCAAACAGAAAACAAACTGTTCGACCTTATTGAACTGATGCACCCTGAAAATTCCCTTCGTATCCTTTCCATGTGCTCCCGCCTCCTTCCTGAAGCAAGGGCTTACCCCTGCATACATCATCGGTAGATCGCTCTCCTCTATTGTTTCGTTCATGAACATTGCGGCAATTGCGTGCTCGCTTGTCGCGATCAAATGCAAGTCTTCTCCCTCCACTTTGTATATAACATCTTCAAAATCGCTGAAAGCTGTGACGCCTTCGTAAGCCTCTCTCCTCAGCATCAGCGGAGGAAAGACTACCTTAAAACCATTTTTAGCTAAAAAATCCATTGCATAGAGAGTCAAAGCAAAATCAAGCCATACAAGGTCATCAAAAAGGTAATAGAATCTCGAGCCTGCAACTTTGGATGCCCTAGCAGTATCAGCCCAACCAAAAATTTCGACTGCATCAGCATGGCCCAAAGGTTTAAAGTCGATTACTTCATAGCCAATTTTTCCATTCGTTATCTTCAGGAATTTGTCAACGTCTTCAAAATAAACCCTAGGCCTCCCCCAGTAACGAATTGGGACGTTTTCACTCTCATCTTTGCCGATGGGAACTGATTCGTGGACTATGTTTGGAATTGAAAGCAGGGTCCTTTCAAGTTCGTCTTCAAGAGTTTTTAGCTCTTCTTCAGCTTTTTTAACTTTTTCACTCAAAATCCTCGCTTCTTCTATTATCTTTTCATCCCTTTTTTCTTTCAAAAGCCTCGATAGCTCATTTCTCTGTTTTCTCAAAAAATTCGTTTCCTTCAGTTTTTCCCTCCATTTTCTGTCAAGCTCTATTGCTCTATCCACTATCTCCTTACTTAGACCCCTTCTTTTCTGCGACTCATAAAGCAGTTCAGGATTCTCTCTGAGCGCTTTTAATATGCTCCACATAACTCAGATTACCTCCTTGTGTTTGTGAGATGCCCCGCTGAAGCGGAGCTCCCGGCATTAATAGAGGTTCTACGCCTCCCTCATCTGCCGGTTCAAAAGCCAAGCTCCACCTCCAAGATCTCGCTAACCTGTGGTTTTTAAAATGCTATTATTTAAGCTTTTCTCAGCCTTGAAGAACGGGATGATAGAAAAGCTTAAATAAATAAAACATGTAAAAATGATGCTAAGGGAACTTCAAGCCTGTGCCCAGTATGTTGGGAAAAGCTAAGCCCGAATGGGTTCAGGCGATTGAAGTGCGGAAAATGCGGATTGGAAGAGGATAGGGATATAATAGCTGTGAAGAATACCAGAGGGATGCAGGAGCTTCCGTTCGCCCCGAAGGCCAATGATAGGAGAGGGAAGGGGATGAAAGCTAACACTAGACCAGAACGGCTCTGCAGCAACATATCCCATGCTTCACGAAGGCAATGGGATGGAGGAGCTGTGTGAGTCCCCTTAACGCCGGAAACTCTGCCTTTAAGGGTGGAGTAGCTTATAAATCCTAACAAGAATTTCACTATGGAAAGAAGAAAACTGAGAAAAAAAGAGGCTAGGGAAATAAGCAAAGAAGTTTTTGAAAGAGCTGGGGTAAAAGTAGAAGGCGAAATGGAAGTTCTGGATTTTGAAAACGTGAAGATAATTCTCGTGAACGGCGAAGCTATATTGATGGAATTTGACGAAAAAAGGTACGTCAGTGTTTATGGCGCAATAAAACTCAGACCGGAAAAATACAAAGTAACGGTAGATTCGGGAGCAATGGATTTCATACTGAACGGAGCAGACGTGATGAAGCCGGGAATAACCTATGCGGATCCCAGAATAAGGGAAGGGGATTTCGTTTATATCACGGTTGAGCCAAAGGATACACCAATAGCTGTCGGTATAGCCTTATGCAAGGCCGAGGAGATGAAAGGAAAGGGAAAGGCCATAAAAAATATCCATCACGTTAAGGATAGGATTTGGAGGTATCTTCTTGAAAGCAGACTTATACTTTGACAGAATAGACTTCTACAAGTATCTACCAAAAAAGGATTGCGGAGATTGCGGATTCACATGCAGAGAATTCTCTAGAATCTTAAAAATGGGCTCAAGAGCAGATAAATGTCCTCACCTGACAAAGAGGGAGATAGAATTCTTAAACCTCGCAATAGAAGCTAGGAAATTTTTAGATGTGCCCATTTTGCAAACAACTGTAAAAACCCGAACAGGACTTGTTTTTAGCGACAAAAAGGCCGTAACGTTGATAACGGCAAATTATCCCTACACACAGGCAGCAGTTTCTGAGATAATGGTCAGAGCCGGAATAAATTTCAACATGCTTGTAATAGACACAGAAGGCTACTCAGTTGACATGGCAGTCTTTTTAGGTTATTTCAGAGCTGAAAGAATAGCCGAATATAAAGATGAACTAGAAAAAGTTGATAAGAGGAAGATAGTTATTCCGGGACTGGCAGAGAAATTTAAAGATGAAATAACTGAAATTATTGGTGATGTAATCGTTGGTCCAGTTTGTTGTGCAGAACTGCCTATTTTTCTGCTAAAATTAGGCTTGATCAACAATATTTAAATTTAAAGACGACTCTTATTATGGCACTTGGTTTCGTCCTGATAAAAGTAGCACCAGGAAAAGAAAAAAAAGTATACGACAGAATAGCAAGCATCAAAGAAGTTGAAGAACTATATCCGCTATTTGGGGAGTACGACCTGATTGCGAAGATCGTCGTAAAAGACTTTGAAGAGCTGAGCGATATCGTTGTTAACAAGATAAGGACGATCGAAGGTGTTGTTGAGACCAAAACTCTTACGGGGGCCAAGTTCTGATGCTACGCGGTCTTAGAATAATTGCGGAAAACAAAATAGGGGTTCTTAGAGATCTCACTACAATAATAGCAGCGGAAGGAGGAAACATACAATATGCGCAGAGCTTTCCAATCCGATTTGGAGAACATGCTGGAAAGGCACTAGTTTATTTTGAGATAGAAGGTGGAAACTTCGAAAAAATATTCGAGAGAATCAAGGCTCTCGAAACTGTTGTCGAAATCGAGGAGGAAAAACCATTTGAGCAAGTTTATGGTAAAAGAGTTATAATTCTAGGCGGAGGAGCCTTGGTTTCACAAGTTGCTATAGGAGCAATAAGCGAGGCGGACAGACATAATCTAAGGGGGGAGAGAATCAGCGTTGACACCATGCCAGTAGTTGGAGAGGATGAAATTGCAGAAGCCGTAAAAGCTGTTGCAAGATTGCACAGAGCAGAAGTTTTAGTTCTGGCTGGGGGTCTGATGGGAGGAAAGATCGCTGAAGAAGTCAAGAAGTTGAGAAGGAGAGGTATAAGGGTGATATCCCTCAGCATGTTCGGAAGCGTCCCAGACGTCAGCGACGTGGTCATAAGTGATCCAGTGATGGCGGGTACAATAGCTGTTATGCATATAAGCGAAAGGGCAAAATTCGACCTAGATAGAGTTCGAGGAATGAGGATATAGTGGTATTTTTATTTTTAATAAATTCTAGTTTTGATGACGCGACAGAAGTTTTAAATATTCTACTGCAATAAGAAGAAAGCGATAGCCCTAAAATTCACGCGAGTTTCATACAGATTAAATGGCCCGGATGGGGTAGCGGCTATCCTCTGGGACTGTGGATCCCAGGAGGCGGGTTCAAATCCCGCTCCGGGCCCTGAAAATGTGTTATATTTTCAAAAAATTTTAATTAAAAATGGTTTTCAAAAATATGAATGGTCTATCTACCCTTAAACTTAGGCTTTTCTTTCCTAAGGAATGCTGAAATCCCTTCTCTTAAGTCTTCAGTTGAGAAACAGATACCAGCCGCTGTGCACTCCCATTCAAGTCCAATGTCCATTGGCACTTCTCCACCTTTGTTTACCAATCTCTTTATCAACGCCATTGAAATCGGGGCGCAGCGCTCAGCAATATCTCTTGCATACTTTATGACTTCCTCATCGAATTTTTCATCGTCGAAGACTTTGTTTATAAGACCATATTTCTCTGCAACCTCTGCCGAAATTCTTTCCCCAGTTAAAGCTAGCTGCATCGCCCTACTTATCCCAATCAGTTTTACCAATCTCTGGGTTCCGCTCCATCCAGGTATAAGTCCTAAAGTAACTTCAGGCAACCCTATTATGGCCGACTTCTTTGCCACCCTTATGTCGCAGGACATCGCTATTTCCAAGCCACCTCCTAAGGCATATCCGTTGATTGCGGCTATAACAGGCTTTGGAATTTCGCTGAGTCTTCTGAAAATTCTCTCTCCTTTTCTATTGTGTTCTAGGAAATCAAATGGATGTGTTATCAGAGTAGTTAAATCCGCACCAGCGGAGAACGCTCTACCAGCCCCAGTTATTACAATTACCCTAGTCTCATTGTCATTCCAAAGCATTGTTATAGCTTTATCGAGTTCCTCAAGCATCTCGGGATTTATCGTGTTCAGCCTATCTGGTCTGTTCAGTACCAGCTTGGTAATACCGCCTTCAAGTTTCTCTATTTTTATCGTCTTGAATTCCTCACCTTTTTCCTCCTTTTTCTCCTTCTTTTCAATCAGTTGCATCAGTTTTCCAGCCTTTATCGTTTCTGCTGGTTCAAATATTTTCTTCCCAAACTGCTGGGCAAGTTCATTTAATCTCTTTAAAATCTGTTCCTGACCAATAGATTTCGCAATTTCAAATGGACCAAAAGGTCTGTTAAGACCAAGCTTCACGGCAAGGTCTATCTCCTCCGGTTCGGCTACGCCCATTTCAACGAGTTTTACAGCCTCATTTATTTCAACTATTGAGAAATCTAGCGGGTTTATCTTGTCGGTTGCTTTGCTCATATCTATCTGCGGCCTTCCGGCACTCCAATCATACCAACCTTTCCCAGTCTTCTTTCCCAAATTCTTTGACTTTACCATCTCCTCCAGAATTTTCGGCGGCTCGTAGTCAGGGCTTATTGCTTTTGCGTAGTATTTGTTGGCATGATAGAAGATATCTATGCCCGTAAAGTCCATGAGTTCAAATGGCCCCATTGGTAATCCCATTCTTCTTACAGTAGCGTCCACCTCCTCTGGTGTGGCTATACCTCTCTCTATTATTGCCATTAGCAGGGCACCTGCAGGAGCTTGTACACGGTTGACTATAAAGCCAGGAACATCCTTCTTCACAACCACAGGAACTTTTCCGATCTTTTTCACAAAGTCAACGCAGATATTAACTGTTTCATCGCTTGTCTTTTCTCCCCGAATCACTTCAACCAGTTGCATCAGAACGGGCGGGTTGAAAAAGTGTAATCCCACAAACCTATCTTCTCTCTTCGTAGCCTTTGCAAGTTCTGTTATCCTGATAGTTGAAGTGTTACTAGCAAATATGCACTCAGGTTTAGCCAATTTATCGCATTCTGCGAAGACTTGCGTTTTTATCTCGAAAACCTCTGGAACAGCTTCTATTATTATGTCCGCATTTCTCACGGCTTCACCGAGGTCGACTGTTGGCTTTATTCTGGAAAGAACGAGTTCAGGATTCTGAACTCTGCCCTTTTCCTGCAACTTCAGCAGGCTTTGTTTTATCCTCTCCATTCCCCTATCAACGAACTCTTGTTTAATATCCCTCATTGTAACCTCGTAGCCAGCAATTGCGCAAACCTCGGCAATTCCATGCCCCATATCGCCAGCTCCGAGAACTGCAACCTTTTTTATTTCCATATATTATCACCAACAAAAATAGGAAAGGAGATTGAAAAACCTTTCCATTTATACGCAGTATAAAATTCCTTTATTTAAAAAAGTGCGAAATCCTCGAGTTAAAAAAATTTTCCAAAAAATTGTAAAAATAATTACAAATGTAATTTTATTTTTTAGATTAAAATTTAAAATTTAAAAATCTCTCCAATTCGGCTAAATCAAAAATTTTCTATAGACAGAAGAAGCTTTGCACGAAATTAGAAACAACATGGGACATCAAAGACATCTATCCCAAAAGACGGATCAGGATGAGAACTTAGAAAGAAAATTCCTAACATGTTCTTCAACTTTTGAATAATCATACGAGCAGACAGCAATGTTTCCAACTGGAGTTCCTTTGAGTTTTAACGGATTAAAGGGCTCTCTTCCGTTGTAAAACACCACTGCATCGCATTTATACTTAACACCCTCAACCTCAACTTCTTCCACTCTCTTCTCACCACTTATTTCTATTTTTTCGCCCACGTCAACGATTTCAAAATTACAATTGTTTTCTGAAAAAAGCTTCTCTGTCAATTTTATAACCGGTTCTTTTCTACATATTAACAGTATTTTGTCCCCTATCTTCTTTTTCTCAGCCACCATCCTTAAAGCCTGATCAAGAGAGTAAATTCCGGAGATTTTTTTGCTCAAAACATTAAGCTTTATCGGCAGAAAATCCGATGCTCCAGTACAAAGCAAAGCTCTTCTGGCCTCGAACCTCTTTAAACCATTTTTTGTGCTCACAATTACAGGTTTAGACTTTATAACAGTCCCAATTTCAACAGGAACAAGATCTTTAAGCTCTTGAATTTTTTTTATATATTTCTCATATTTTTCAGAAAATACTCCAAGTTTTGAAAATACTGTCAATTCCCCACCAACTTCCCGCATGTCGAATACTAGAATCTTAAAACCCTTCTCAATTAGTTTTTTTGCACAATGTAGTCCAGCGTAGCCTGCCCCTATTACCACGTAATCAGCGGATATCATTTTGATCCCAAACAATTTTTTATCTCTCTGTGTAATTTTAAAGTGCTCTATTTATTTAAGCTTTTCTCATACCCTAGAGGAGCGGGGTTTTTGTCGTAAAAGATTATTCTTAAGTATCGCACTCAAAAATTTAGAGAATTCTTATAGTTCTCTGACCGTTCCGGTCTAGCATTAACTTTCATCCCTTCCCTCCTCTTTTCATGGGAGGGGTGAACGGAAGCTCCTGCATCCATCTGATATCTGCGGAGCGGGTTCTTCACGGCTATGACATCCCTATCCTCTTCCAACCCGCATTCGGAGCATTTCATTTGCCTGTACCCATTCGGGCTTAATTTTTCCCCACATATCGGGCACAGGCTTGCTGTGTAGATGTAGTGCGATGGGAGTCTTGGATACTTTGCTCTCAACTCGCGGTACTTCTCCGCCTTAAGCCTCTTGGAGCTGGTTATTCCCTTTGCCCAAGCATAATCAAGCAACTGACTTAAGACCTCTCTATATGTCGAGAAAAGGCCCTCTGGAATTGATCCATTCAGCTTGAAGCTTGCAGTGAGCTTAACAGTCTCTAACGGCATTCTCGACTGCCTCCACGAGTTCTCTCCTTTTACGGCTTCTCGCCCCGTAGATCCTCCCAGCGAAGCCCGTAACTATGGCTATCAAGTCTTCAACGAGCTCCTGTTGAGGCTCCTTAACCTTTTCGGAGTCCATGGTTTCTATCCTACAGCCGTAAGAGCTGAAGAAGGCCTCCAAATATTTAAAGCCGAAGCGCGTTAACCTATCCTTGTGGGTGATGAATACAGCTTCGACCTGCCTTTCGGTTACGAGCTTGAGGAGCTTATTTAGGCCTTTTCTGTTCTCGTTTAATCCCGAAGCTGTGTCCTCGATCACCTCTATGTCCTGATAACCCTTGCTTTTTGCGTATTCGATCAGTTTCTGCTTCTGCCTCTCGAGATCCTCTTTTTGGTCAGCCGAGCTGACCCTTGCGTAGATGGCAACTTTCCCTTTCGGCATCTGTTCGCCAAGGAGTCTTCTGATCTCACTCTCAGGATATCTGTATTTACCGCCAGGAGTTTTAATGTACTTTATCTTCCCTGCATAAGCCCACTTCTTCACAGCAACGTAAGAAACGCCGAATATCTTCGCAACTTCACTGGTCGTGTAGAGCTTCTCAGGCATCTGGCTTATTTAAGTAATTCAAGTTTATAAACTTTTACGCTAGGGAGAAACTGCTTCGTAACCCCGCTCTGCTCGTCCAGCGGTAGACTAAGCTGGCCTTCAGCCCATTACCCCTACCCCTCGCCAAGAGTTGCTCTGCTCACGAGTCCCTAGAAGAGGCGAGGTTTGTCATCCCTTTGTCAACAAACTTTTCAGCGAGCTTTGCACGTATCTCCTCCTCTTTGGCAATCTCTCTAAGTATGGTAGCCTTTTCGCCCAGAATGTCGCTAAAATTTGCAACGATCTGCTCATATAGCGATTTTGCTGCCAGTTCAAGGCTGTGAGCTACCCTGCCCTAAAGGGCGGAGCTTCCGGCGTTAAGGCTTTACGCTTCCTTTATCTACCGGTTCAAAGCCAAGCTCCCATCCACATGCCTCTCGTTAAGGGGGCTATAATGCGGAACTCCTAACAACACTCACATGGATACTAGCTAAGTTTTTATTTAGCAAGCTAATTTTCGCATATGCTATTCATCACTTCCAATGAGGGCAAATTTAAAGAGGCGAGGGAGGTTGCAAAACTTTTCTCAGTAGAAATAGAATGGCTAAAAATAGAGTACGAGGAACCCCAAGGAAATACACTTGAAGAGATTGCAACAAAAAGTGCAGAAATGCTCTCAAGAGTAATAAAAAGACCCTTCTTCATCGAAGATAGTGGTCTTTTTATAGAGAGTCTTAACGGATTCCCTGGGCCTTATTCGAGCTATGTTTTTAAAACAATCGGAAATAAGGGTATAATAAAACTCCTAGAGGGTGTTCAAAACAGAAAAGCATATTTCAAGGCTGTAATAGCGTTTTTTGATGGAAAAGATATCAAGATATTTGACGGAATCGTTTACGGAGAGATAGCAAAAGAGATAAGAGGGGATAAAGGCTTTGGATTCGATCCCATTTTCCTATACGGTGACAGAACTTTCGCAGAGATGGGGGAAGAGAAAAATCTCGTTTCACACAGAAGAAAGGCTCTTGAAAAGTTCTTTTCGTATCTAAAATTAATCTCTAAGTCTTAAAATTCCTGCAAAGATTATAAATACGCTTCCAAGCCAAACGAGGATGATCAGCGGTACTATGTAGAATTCGATGATGATAGAATCCTGAGAGAGGGATCTTATTGCCAGATAATAATCCAAAAAAGGCGTTGAAATTATTGAAACTTTGCTAACTTGCCCCCAGTTAGCATAGAAGTGAATTTCCGGTTCAAAAATTCCATATTTGCTTTCTATTTTTGCCCTCAAAATTAGTTTTTCCCCATCAAATTCCTCACTAAGATTGCTCAATCTAAAGAGCCCGCTCTCTTCTACGGAAATCGTTCTCTTTTCTTCAAAAAACCAAACTGAGAAAGATCCCAAGAACAGTAAGATTACACCAAAGTGAAGCAATTTTCTCTTCATTTTTATGAACCTATAGATTATCCCACATACTGCTAAAAAGAAAAGCGGGACAAATGTTATTAGATAGTAGCTCTTATCAACGTTTCTAAAAAAGCTAGTGATTATTCCAAGAAATACCACAATTATCATCGCCGAAAAGATTAGAGGGGAGTAACAAAATCCTTCAAAGTTCCACTTCCTAACAGCAGGGATTGCAAGCAATACCATCAAAAAAACAAAGAAGAAGCTAAAAGGATCTGACGCAAACGCATGAACTGAACTCAAAATTCCGCTTCTAGTCACAAAAGCCGCAAAAACAACGAATACCATTGCCAGATAAGCAAAAAACTCTTTTCCTTTCCTTATATGAAAATAGGCTGTTAAACAGAGCCAAGGCAATAGAGAAGAATTTTCAACTGGATCCCAACCCCAGAATCCCCCCCAGCCAAGCGTCCTGTAAGCCCAAAAACCGCCAAGGATTATTCCTGCCGTTAATGAAACCCAAGAGGAAATTAAAAATTTTCTGTTCTGTATTCCGAACAGGGTGGAGACATAAACAGCCGCGACTAGCGAATAACCAAGAAAGACAACTGGCGGATGTATCAGCATTTCAGGTGTTCTTAGCACTGGATTCATCCCAATACCATTCAAATGTCTGAATTGTAATTCTGCAAAAGGATTCGAGAACAGATTTAGAATCAAAAGTGCCGATGCATAGGAGAGAAATACAAACATCGCCTTTGCTTTCTTGAGATCCTTCTTTCCGTAATTGAGGAAAATGGAAGCTGAAAGAACGTTTAAAAAATTCCATAGCAGAAGGGAACCTTCTTTTCCCGCCCAAACCGCGCTTATTTTAAGCCATGGGCTCATTTCTCTTTGGGAGTTCAAGTAAACGTAGAGTACAGAAAAATCGTCGATAAGAAAGTGATAAGTCAGGAGTAAGAGAGATGCAAAAACGCATGAAAGGGATGCATAAAGAAGGGTTTCCGCAAACTCTGCAAATTTCAAATTTCTGACAGATGCTAGGAATAGAATTGCTGAAGTTGTGCAAAATATTGCGGAAACTAATAGAAGTTCAAAGCCCGCCAATCAACCACCATATTCTGTGTGACACTTTTTCAGAACTTCTCTAACGTAGAAAATCCCCTCCTTCCAGTCTCCAAGAGCTATTATTTCTCCGTAATTTATCTGTCCAGCGTACACTGCCCTTATTTTACTTCTGCCATCCGAGATATAGAAATAAGTTTGACCATTTTCGGAAAAAGTCTCCTCTACTTTCCCCTGAACTGCTACGCCGTAAGCTTCTTTCATTCCTATCAAATCTGAAGGTGAAATAGTTGAAGAGGAGCTATGATAAAGGGTAACTATTACCAAGGCCAAAAATGCTGCAAAAGGTAACAACACCTTCTTTCCCATGATTCTTGTAACTAGGCACATTTAAAAAAATTTTGTTTAGCTGAAAGTTTTTCGCTGTTCATGAAAATTAATAGGAAAAAGCTTAAATAATGAAACATGTTAACATTCAATATGTTCAAAAAACATGTAATAGGTATTGTTAGTGTATTAATAATGGCGATTGCACTTCTAGGTTGCGCACAACCTCCAACGGCTACGCCAACACCAACGCCAAAACCTGAAGCTAAGGAACCAATTGTCATCTGTGCGCTGTTCGATCCAAGAGTTCCAGTACTCAAAGCCAACGTAGAGGTTATAAAAGTAGCAGTTGACGAAATAAACTCTGCTGGAGGGATTCTCGGCAGAAAAGTTGAGTTTATACACGAAGACACTCAAAGAAAAGTCGACATTGCAGTTTCAGCTTACAGAAGCGCTGTTGTTGAGAAAAAGTGTAAGTTCGTCTTCCTAGAGGGCGTTTCCGAGGAGGCTTTGGCTATAATAGAGGAGGGTGCCAAGCTATATCCGAGCTATCCGCATCTTGTTATCTCTTCGCAGGCAGCTGTGGGGACTACGCTCAAAGTAATGCAGGATTACGATAAATACAAGTTCTATTTCAGAAACTTACCGCCCGACCCAGACCTTAATTACAATACGCCAAAGACGCATTTTGCAATTGCAAAGGCAATTGGAGCTAAAAAAGTTGCTCTGCTACTCGAAGAAGCTGCTTGGACAGAATGTGCAAGAAAGGGTTGTACTGTAGACACTCCCTACGGAAAAATTGAAATAAAGGCCATGAAAGACTGGGTTCCAGCGGAGTTTGGGCTGGAAGTCGTCTATGTCGCCAACATTGCCGTTGGTCAAAAGGACTTCTTGCCGATGCTTGAGGAGTCTGCAAGGAGGGGGGCTGAATACATCTTCGTCCTTTCCAGCTGGTACACCGATACGATAACGATGACAAAGCAGTGGGCAGAATCGGGAGCAAAGAATATTCCAATAGGATTCTTCGGAGGACCGAATCAGTGGGGAGTGTTCTACAATCTTACCGGAGGTAAAGCTCTAGGAACGATGTCCATATTCTACGATACGCCGGATGTTCCGCCAGTAACTCCAAAGACAAAGGAAGTTGTCAAAAAACTCAATGCAATGGGTCTCGCTGCTGATATGAGCGTTCACTACTACTATTCAGAGGTGTACAGGATAAAGCAGGCAATCGAAAAAGTTGGAAGTCTAGAAATGGACAAGATAATAAAGGCTATCGAGGAAATGCAGTTTGAGCACACAGCCCTGCCAAGTAAATACGTGTACTTCGGCTACAGGAATCCGAACTTCCATTCATATACTGGAGGATACGTCCTAGTAGCACAGTTCCAGTGCAACGGAAAGCCAGTCTGGATTACTCCCTCAGAACTGCTCAAAGAGGCTGGATATGGTGAAGATGTGCAGAAAGTTTCAGACATAAAACTCTATAAGTCTCCAGAAGAGCTGAGAAAGAGTTGCCCAAGCTAGGGGGATTAAATGTTAGATGTTTTAGCTTATATTTTTTTATATACGTTTATTTTTGGTTGTCTCTTCCTCGGCACCGCGCTTGGCTTCACGATCATCACAGGTGTCCTAAGAGTGTTCCATCTAGGTTACGGAATGACTTTCCTAATAGTAGCCTACGGAACCTGGGCCTTTTGGAAAGACTTTGGCCTAGATTTTCTGATATCAATTCTGCTGAGCTTTCTGCTACTTACAGTTATAACAGTAGCCACCTACAAGCTCGTGATCTCAAAGTTCTTTGAAGTAGAAGATTATCTTCTCGCCGCTCTTCTTTCAGTTTTCATAATCATTGAAGAACTCATTAGTCACATCTATCCGGAAATTGTTGGAGTTTATCTTCCAACTTCAGTAACAAAGGAGACGGTCAGCATAGCCGGCGCAAGCGCTCCTGGACAGCTGGTAGTGGTAGCAGTGGTATCTATTTTAGTCACATTCCTGTACCTACAGCTGCTTACCAGAACAAAGATTGGGCTCATAATGAGGGCAATAAGCCAGAACATTTTTGCTTCCAAGCTAATGGGTGTCAACTTCGATAGAATGTTCATTCTTGCGCTGATATTAGCCTCGATACCGCCCGGAATAATAATACTATTACTAACCCCAGTATGGGCGCTGAATCCATTCATAGGCTGGCCGCTCTTTACTTACGCAATATTGGCGACCGTACTTGGGGGTTTAGGAAATCTCAAGGGGACTATAACCGCATCCTTCATCCTAGGTCTCGTTTTCGCCGTAACTGGCTTTGTAATAAATCCAAGAATGATGACGCTTACCGCATTAGTGGTAGTAATAATTGTATTGATATTCAAACCACGCGGTTTAGCGAGGGCTGAAACAATATGGTAAAGCTTGAAGCGAGAAGAGGAAGGCTCATAATCCATTTTCGCAATAGAAAATACGAATGGGTCCTAGAGCCGAGATACTGGAGGAATCCCATCATAGGACTCATAATCTGGCTTTTGATCCCGTTGATAATACTAGTAGTTGGTCAGATTGTTCCAATAAGCATTCTTTCAATTTTATCAACACTAATCTTTGCAAACATTCTTTGCATGCTTGCAATTCCTCTAACTTTACAGATAATAGGTACCGGTAGAGTGAATTTTGGTCCGCACTTTTTTGCAGCCATTGGTGGGTATACAAGTGCTTTGCTGAGTAAAAACTTCGGTCTTTCGCCGCTTGCAACACTTCCCGCATCATTTGCAATTGGGACGATCATAGCCCTAGGGTTAAGCCCTATAACGATAATCTCCCGAGGACTTTACTTTGTACTGATAACCCTGCTTTTGCCATTCATTTTACTCGAACTTGCCTACTGGCAATCCGAAATATTCGGTGCCGAAACAGGTATTCCTGGAGTACCGACAATCTTCCATAGCGGGAATGTATTTCAAGATGTAACCCTATATTTCTACCTCTCTCTATCCCTTGCGCTAATCTTCCTTTTCGTTTCCGATAGAGTACTGAGATCAAGATACGGTTTTATAATGGGGGTAATAAATGAAGACGAAGAGGTTGCTGAAACCTACGGGATAAATACCGCGAAAGTAAAAATACCCACATTTACCCTGACAAGTGGAGCGATGGCAATAGCTGGATGGTTTATAGCCCATTACTATGGGTCATTCGCAGGCCCCGCTTGGCTTCAGCCATCTTTCTTAATAATAATACTGCTCACAACAACCCTAGGTGGAAAAGGGGCTATTTATGGAGTTGTAATAAGCGCATACGTAATAGCTGTACTCAGAGAAGCTACAAGGGTTTTATTTGGAGAGCTTTCAATAGTAGTACTCTTCCTGATATTATTAGTTCTTCTCTACTTACTTCCAGAGGGTTTCTGGGGGCTATACAGGAAAAAGAGGTATAGAGAATACTTCCCTTCGATAAAAATAAGGAGAGGATAAAAATGCTCGATATCAAGAACCTAACGAGAAAATTTGGTGGGATAGTAGCAGTCGACGATGTTACACTCAAGATTGAAAAAGGAGAGATAGTTGGATTGATCGGGCCAAACGGTGCTGGAAAGACCACACTAATAAACTTGATCTCCGGCTACTATTATCCCAACGAGGGTAAGATATTTTTTAACGGGAAAGATATAACAAGAGAGAGGCCATTTGTTAGAGCCAGAATGGGTATAGCGAGAACTTTTCAGAATCCAAGGCTTGTTGGTAACATGACCGCGCTTATGAATGTCCTTTACGCAATATTGGGAAAAGAGGGTGGGAGAATAACCTTACACGAAGCTTCAGCAGAGGCAATGTATTACCTTGATTTCTTTGGATTGCTGAAAAAAAGAGATGTTTTAGCAAAGGATTTGCCAATTTACGAGATGAGATTACTCGAACTTGCAAGAGCCCTTGCTTTAAAACCAAAACTGCTGCTGATCGATGAGGCGATGGCGGGTCTTAACCCAGCAGAGGCAGAAAGAGTTTCTTCGCTTATCTCGAGAATAAGAGAAGAGTTCGATCTAACAATTGTCTGGGTTGAGCACGTGCTTAGAATTCTTATGAGATCAGTGGAAAGAGTTGTGGCAATGCACTACGGAAAAATAATCGCAGATGGAAGACCTGAAGAAGTTTCCAAAGATAAAAAGGTGATCGAGGCATACATAGGTGAGGAATTATGATGAAAGTTAGTGATGTTGAAGTTTGGTATGGCAAGGTAAGAGCGGTGAGCGATATCAGCCTTGAAGTAAATAAAGGGGAAATAGTTGGATTAGTCGGACCCAACGGTGCTGGAAAAACGACAATTCTAAAAGCAATAATAGGAGTTGTAAGAGTAGCGAAAGGAGAGATAATTTTCGAAAATGAAAGACTTAACGATTTTGAAACCCATGAAATAATAAAAAAGGGAATCGCAATTGCACCTGAAGGAAGGCAGCTTTTTCCATTTCTAACTGTCGAAGAAAATCTCCTGATGGGCGCAATAAACGGTGAAGCTTGGGGAAAGAGATTGGAAACTATAAAGTTCGTATATTCTCTCTTTCCAAGACTTAGCGAGAGAAGGAACCAGCTTGCCGTCACGCTTAGCGGGGGAGAGCAACAGATGCTCACAATTGCCAGAGCCTTAATGGCTAAGCCAAAGTTGCTCCTAGTCGATGAGCCAAGCCTCGGATTAGCTCCAAAGATTGCATTGGAGATATACAAACTACTCGAAAAGCTCAGAAATGAGGGTATAACTATCCTGCTTTCCGACCAGAACGCTAGAAGGGTTTTCGAAATATCTGATCGTGCTTATGTCGTCGAGAATGGCAGGATAGTTATGCAAGGAAAAAGTTCGGAGCTGAAGGAGGATGAAAGAATAAGGAGGGTGTATCTAGGCCTATGACAGACTATTTTGATTTTATTAAATCCCTAATGGAGGGAGAAAAAAGGGAGGAGGCTTTGAAAGGTCTAAGAGTGGTAGAGATAACACATTTCATTTTTGGTCCAAATATCGGCAGAGTTCTAGCCCAGTATGGTGCCGAAGTTGTGAAGATAGAAACACCAGGAGAGGGAGACAGATACAGAATTGCCGCAATATTTGGCAGATTCTATAAAAGGGCGAACTTACTTTATGCAATTCTTAACGCAAACAAATATATCATCGCAGCAGATGCGAGAAACGAGAAGGCAAGAAAAATTATTTTTGAACTGATCAAAAAAGCAGACGTTTTTGTCGAAAACTTGAGCGCCGGTCTCGTAGATGCAATGGGCATAGGCTACGAGGCAATTAGAAAGGTTAATCCGAGAATAATATACGTTAGCTGTTCTGGTTATGGCCAGTATGGGCCCCTGAGTAGATTACCCAGCTTCGATGTCGCTGCACAGGGAGTCGCTGGTGTAGCTATGAAGACCGGTTGGGAAGACTTAGATGAATTCTACAAGCTCCCGGATTATTTCGGGGATTACCTCCCATCAATGTACGCTGTTTTTGCAGTTCTATCAGCCCTCTATTTCAGAGAAAATACTGGAAAAGGACAATATATAGACATTTCACAATGTGAAAGTCTTATGCGCTTCATGTATGACTTCACGTATTTCAGTCTCACAGGAGAAGAGATCGGAAAAACCGGTAACCTCGATCCTGCCTCCGTTCCATCTGGTATTTTCAGAACAAAGGATGGAAAGTTTGTTGCAATCTCTATTTTAACAAGTTCGCAGTTCGAGGCTCTGAAATCACTAATTCCCCAGCTAGAAAATGGAAACAGATTCGAGAAAAGTAGAGCGAGAGATTTGAATAAGATTGTGGCTAAATGGGTTGAGGAAAGAAATTTAGAAGAAATACTAGAATTGGCAAAAAAACACAGATTTCCCGCATCACCCGTTCTTGACGATAAGGAAATAGCGTTTGATCCCTGGAGATGGGAAAGGGGGAGCATTTTGAAGGTTAAGGATCGATTGCTTGGTGAACTTCCGGTGCCCGGCCCGATCATCGCTATGAGCGCTACACCGGGAAAGATAAAATGGCTCGGCAGACCTGTCGGATACCACAACAGGCTTATCCTTAAAAAATGGCTTGGTCTGAGTGATAGAGAGATAGATGAACTGGAGAAAGAGGGTGTTATCGGTTATTGGGATGAAATGCCCGGTTTAGCTCCTCCGGCGACTTGGGACGCTGAAAAAGATGAAGTTTTTAGAGGTGAAAAGGATGAAGAGGGATGAGATTTTGATAAGACTTTTCAGCGAGGAGAACAAACCTTCTGCTCTCGAAAATGTTAAAGTAGTCGAGATTGCCGATGAAAATTTCGCTGCTGCAATTGCGGGTTCTTTGCTTGCAGAAATGGGGGCTAGAGTTACAAGAATTGAAGTTGGAGACGAAGCAATGAAAATAAGCCCTTACGGAGTTACGATAAACGGAGTTGGGATCCCGTATTTGGTGGAGAGTAGAAATAAGGAAATAGTCAAATTCAACGAATCGGTTAAAGATCTGATATTCTCTGCAGATATAATAATAGATGGTACAATGCCGGGTTTTCTCGAAGAGCTTGGAATCGGATATAGAAATGTTTCAGAGAGGAATCCTGCAGTTATATACGTCGCAATCTCACCTTTTGGTCACTATACATCAAAAGCAAAAGAGTTCAAAAATGTACCAGACTCAGATCTAACAGCCCAAGCCTACAACGGGTATCCCACGCTTATAGGGAATCCATATTTAACTGGTGAGCATTCCTATCCTCTAAGAGCGGGCTTATGGGCAGCTTGGATAATGGCGGGAGTTAATGCCGCAGTGGGTGCACTAATAGCACTTCTAGAAAGGCTCAAAAGTGGAAAAGGTCAGTTCGTAGATATTGCAACAAACGATGCAATAGCAGTTGTGACTACGTTCTCCGCAGTAATGGGTTTCCTATTTGATAAACCGAGGGGCAGATTTGGGACAATAGATTACCTACTCTATCCGTTCGGATACCACAAAGCCAAAGATGGTTATATCGCCCTAGCAACTCCAACAGACGCCGACTTCAGGGCTCTGCTGAAAATACTGAAACGCTGGGATCTGGAACCAGACTGGAAATACACTTTGGACAGGATTTCCGACGATCTTGAGAGAATTAGAATTCTCGATGAGGAGCTGAACAAGACATTGCAAAAGTTCACAGTAAAAGAGCTCTTAAAGAAAGCTTCAAAACTAAGGAAATCAAAACTACCCTTCCTCAGCAGATTTCTGGGCAGACCTGTAATTGTTAAGATAAATACACTGAGAGAAGTTCTGCAGGACGAGCATTGGAAGATAAGGAAGAGCTTTCTGCGCATCAAAATTGATGGAAAGGAGGTAATCATTCCCAACTCACCAATAAAATCCTCTGAAACCCCTCCAAAAGTGAGCTACCCTACATATCCCCGAGTCCCTGGGAGCCAGGAGAGGGGGGCAACTCCTGGCGAGGGATAGGGATAATGGGCTGAAGGCCAGCTTAGTCTACTGGACGAACGGGAGCGGGGTGGGTGAAAAAACACCCTACCAGCTGTGAAGTGATGAAAATGAAAGCGGTAAACACAAACCCATGATCCGCCCCTCACCCTTTAGGGCGGAGAGGATGTTCAGTACTTATCGGGCCGGAATCTTTTTATTTTTTCATTTTAACTCTCTAAGTGAAAGTTGAGGATCTTGCTGACAAGATATCCTCCTACGCTGTCGAAATTCTAAAAGAGAGTGGAATAAAAGATCTTTTTCCCCCTCAAATTGAAGCCATACCCTATATTCTCAATAGAGAGAATTTAATCCTCGCGGTCCCAACTGCGGCAGGAAAAACTCTAGTAGCAGAAATAGCCATGGTCCGTGAAATACTGCGAAATGGAAAATGCCTTTATATCACACCTTTGAAAGCTCTTGCAAGTGAGAAGTTTGAAAACTTCAAAAAGTGGGAAAAAATTGGAATAAAGATTGGAATAACAACTGGCGACTATGAAGCCACCGATGAGCATTTAGCGAGTTCGGATATAGTAGTCACAACAGCTGAAAAAGCCGATTCGCTGTTAAGAAATAAAGCATCCTGGCTGAAAAGTGTAACATGCCTAGTAATAGATGAAATACACCTGCTCGATTCAGACGATCGCGGCCACACGCTAGAAATATTCATCACAAAAATGCAAAAACTCATACCCGATATCTGGATAATAGGCCTTTCGGCTACAGCCCCAAATGTTTCAGAAATTGCTGCATGGCTTAATGCTAGATTCGTAGAGAGCAACTGGAGACCCGTACCGCTTTTCTACGGTATCCTCTGCAACGGCACACTGGAAATTTTCAGAAACAGTTCCATCGAGAAAAGAAGGACTAGCTTCGAGGGACTTGTAAGGGAGTGCGTTGAAAATGGAAAAGGTGTTCTGATCTTTGAATCAACAAGAAAAAATGCAGAGTCTCTTGCTCTAAAGCTTTCGGAAATATCAGGCGAGTTCTGCAACTGCGAGGATATAGCAGAAGAAATACTCGAAGAGAACGATGGAGAAATGAGCAGAAAGCTCGCTGAGTGCGTAAGAAAAGGGAGTGCATTCCACCATGCTGGACTTCTAAGTAGCCAGAGAAGGATAGTGGAGAGAGCGTTTAGAGATGGAAGATTGAGAATAATAGTTGCAACCCCAACGCTTGCGGCTGGTGTAAACTTACCAGCTAGGAGAGTGATCATAAAAAGTCTGTACCGTTATGACGGATATTCAAGGAAAATAAAAGTTTCAGAATTTAAGCAGATGGCCGGAAGAGCTGGGAGACCAGGATTGGATGAAGTGGGTGATGCAATAGTTGTTGTGAACAGAAAAGACAAAGAAACCGCAATAGAAAAATACATAAGAGGGGAACCCGAAAGAATACTTTCCAAGCTGGGTGTTGAAAGCAAGCTAAGATTTCACTGTCTATCACTTATCTGCGATGGTTATTCAGATTTTGGAAACATCAAGGATTTCTTCAGAGGTACCCTTTTCGCAAGGCAACATGATTTTCCCGAATTAGAAATAGAGAGAGCTTTAAAGCAGCTCGAAAACTGGGAGATGATAAGAATCGAAAATAAAATTTTACCAACAAAGCTTGGGATCCTCGTTTCAAAACTATACATAGATCCACTAACGGGCTTCATATTCTACGATTCAACAAAAAAGTTCGATGAGTTGAGCGATTTAGGCGCTTTGCATCTTATCTGCAGAACTCCGGATATGGAAAGACTAAGCATTAAAAAAGGAGACGAATGGATAGAGGACTTTGCATTTAGGCACCGTGAAGAGCTGACTTACTATCCGTCCCAATATTCAGTTGACTACGACTGGTTCCTTAGCGAGTTCAAAACTGCCCTATGCCTCTATGAATGGATCAATGAAGTTGATGAAAACGAGATTTGCGATAAATTCTCCATAGCCCCCGGAGACCTAAGAAGAATTTGCGAGACAGCCGAATGGCTATCCCATGCGCTTGCAAGAATAGCAAAAGAGTTTGGGAAAAATTTTCCAGGACTTGATAAAAGAATCCGTTACGGCGTAAAGGAAGAGCTTTTAGAGCTGGTTTCAATAAGAAACATTGGCAGAGTAAGGGCAAGAAAGTTGTTTAATGCTGGAATAAGGACAAAAGAGGATATAATAGCAAACGCTCCAAAGGTTGCAAAAATTATTGGTGCAAAAATTGCAGAAAAAGTTTTAAGGGAGATAAATTCTCTCAAGTTTTAAGAGAGCTCTCTTTAATTCAATTCCCCAAGAATAACCGCCCAAGCTATTCTTACCAACCACCCTGTGACAAGGAATCAATACTGCAATCGGATTTTTTGCCAAGGCCCTCCCAACTGCTCTCGGGGATGTTTCAAGCTTTTCTGCAATTTCCTTGTATGTTCTAATCTCTCCGTAAGGTATTTTCATAGTCTCCTCAAGGACTTTTCTTGTGAAATCTGATACCGAAAGCTCGAATTCAAAATCAAAATTGACCTTTTCACCCCTAAAGTATCTCTCAAGTTTTTCACCAATCCTGCAGCGTTTGTATTCAAAAAACGGCTCCTTCGAAAAAAAGCTCTTCTTATCTTTTCCTCTCCCTCAACATTGAAAAAAACGCTACCCCATTTTATAGAGATCAAAAATCTCTCCCCGCTATCTCTCTTATTCTTTCAATTCCTCTTATCTCCCTTATTACTTCCACAACAGCTTTTGGTAAATATTTCTCCCAGTCTTCCCCCTCAAGCATCTTCCTTCTGATTTCGGTTCCATGATATTCTGTTCTGTTTACCATAGCAGGCTTCAGAACTCTAAATCCCGCTTCCTTGAACAGCCTATAAACGAGTGGATTGTTCGTATAAACTACATCAAAAGAAGGAACCATAGAGCAGACATGCGCAACCCATAGACTGTTTCTATATATGTCCTCAAGCGGTATGATGTACACCTTTTTCCTAACTCCGAGCTCATCCAAAGCTCTTGAGATCATCAGCACTCTTTCTCCGGCAGTAAAAGGATTTTCAATGCTGTGACTTTCCTGAGCGCTGCCGATTCCTATTATTAACTCATCCACTTCTTCAAGTATTCTCTTTACTACCTCATGATGGCCCAAATGATATGGCTGAAATCTGCCAATAAAAAGCCCCCTCATCTCGGCTTTCTCACCACCCTATAAATGTCGTCCTTAAGCTTTCTTCCGGATCTCCTCTCCCATTCATCTATCGGAATTCCAAACTTTTCTTGAATTTTATCTCTATAAATCTCAGGCAAAACATTAAAAGTACAGAACGGAATTATTCTCCCATCGGGAGTCGCATAATGGATTTCACAGCGCTCAACTCTCGCTAAGTCGTAGTTGTATAAATCTTGGAAGTGCATAAAGCCTATGAAAAGCGTCTTTTTGTGGAATTCGCCCAGTGCTGAGTAGTCATGCTTTACAAGAATATTAAAGAGAATTTTAGCTGTACTCAGGCCTTTTGGAGCTTTTGAAGAATTTATAAACTTTCGCAGGTCAATCAAATCCTTCAAAGCCTTCAAGGACTTAAACCTGCTGGATTTCAACTCATCCGCCTTCTTCGATATGAAGTCGAGAAGTCCCATGACGTCAATGAACCTAGTTATCGGAACCATCTTTCCATCCTCTATGTAAACATAGGTTGCCATTCCACATGCGAAGTGAACCGTTAGCTCGTACTGCGGTCTTCCAGTTATTGCTTCAACAAAATCTGAAATTGGAACAACACTGGGCACTGGATAGAAGTCGTATCTGCTTATCTCCCCCTCTGTCTGTTCTTCTATAAGCTTCAAACAATCGGGTATAGTAATCCTATACTTTTCCCTTTCTCTTTTTGGCATGCTGCCAACCAGACTCACAGGCTGAAAGTTTACACCCCTAACGATGTCCACATTTTTAGCTGCGAACTTTATTATTTCTCCAAGCTGATGGTCGTTTACAGTCCTTATTACTGTCGGAACCAGAACTATTCCAAGCCCGGCTTTTCTGCAATTCTCAAGAATTTTTGGAACTTCTTTATGATTCTTCGGATTTGTCTTTTCATCGACTCCGTCAAAAGAAAGATAAACGGTATTCACACCTGCTTCTCTAACTTTAACTGCAAAATTTTCGTCAAGGGCAAGCCTTATACCGTTCGTGTTGAGCTGAACATGATCGTATCCTTCTTCCTTTATAACTTTTATTATCTCAATCAAATCTTCCCTCAGCGTAGGTTCCCCGCCTGTCAGCTGAACGGCATTGCAGGGCACAGGTTTGATTTCCCTCGCTTTTCTGACCATCTGCCTGATCTGCTCTACCGTAGGCTCATAAACATAGCCAGCCCTTTTCGCATAAAAAAAGCAATACCAACAGGCAAGATCGCAGCGATTTGTCAGGACTATGTTGAGCAGAGCAGTGTGACTTTTATGATTTCCACAAAGGCCGCAGCTGAATGGGCAGACACTTTTTTCTGTTATAGGATTTTCTATTCCCTTCCCATCTCTGGCAAATCTAGATGCAAACTTGAAGAGCTCAACATCGCCCCAGTAAACGTCTTCAAATTCTCCATGCTTTTCACAGGTTTTCCTTATCATTACCTTACCATTATTTTCAAAAACTTCAGCTTCAATTATTGAAAGGCATTCAGGACAAAGGGATCTAGTTTTATAGGGTAATCTTATTTCGTTCATCGAATTTATTAAGCCTCACGTATATATAAGATTTCTGACTAAAATCATTCGGGTTCTTCGAAAAAATCTCCTAACTTGCTTTGATTAATTTTTTTAAGAGTTTTCCATTTTATCCGAACAAAAAAAGGCCATTCCTTCAAATTTTTCAAAAAAGCAATTGTCTTCGGATCACTTGCGTAACCGCTTCCAAAATCCCCGAATTTTTGCTTTAGCTTTTCTATTTCCCAATCCCTCTCCACTTTTGCTATGATTGAAGCAGAAGAGACGATTGGATATTTTCCATCAGCTTTATGAGCGGCAACAATTTCGATCCCGGTAGAGGATCTCAAATAGCTCGCAAGCCTTTCTGGATTCACATCTGGACTGTCTATGAAGGCAACGGAAGGCTTCAGCCTCTTTATAATTTCTTCATATCCATCTCTGAGAACCTCATTGAGCGTTTTCTTTTCCATCAATTTGTTCAGATCTTCGGCGCTTATTTTTAAAACCTCAACTTTGGCTACCTCCCTTATTTTCTCCGCAAGTTCCTCCCTCCTTTTCTTTGAGAGCTTTTTTGAGTCTCTTACACCAATGCTCCTGAGATAATCTTCACAATCGCAAGCTACTCCTGCGATCACTAAAGGCCCTATAACGCAACCCTTTCCAGCTTCATCTATTCCTGCAATCATAATCCAAATTTAAGTCCTTTAAGTGGAAGTTTTCCTTTCTTCATCCTTTTCATTACATTTCTTACAGTTTCATAGTATTTTAGAAGCTCTCTCACATCTTGCGGAGTTGTACCACTCCCTATTGCAATTCTGCGGATTCTAGAGCTGTCTATTATCTTTGGATTTAGCAGTTCTTCTTCCGTCATCGAGTCCATTATTACCTTGAACTTCTTCATTTTTTCTTGTGTCATTTCCATCACTTCATCCCCAATTTTCAGTCCCAGCATTGGAATCATCTCCAAAACCTTCTTCAGCGGACCAAGCTTGTTCATCGCTTCAATCTGCTTATATATATCCTTAAGCGTGAATGTTCCTTTCAAAAAAGCTTCTGCGTCTATTTCCTCTTCCTTGGCAACTCTTTCGACTTTTTCAAGTAGAGACTTCAAATCACCCATCCCAAGCAATCTAGAAACAAAACTAGCCGGATCAAACTTTTCAAAGTCTTCGATTTTTTCCCCTGTACCTATGAAAGCTATTGGAATCCCTATTTCTCTGGCAGCTGAAAGCGCTCCTCCGCCTTTTGCGGTCCCATCAAACTTCGTTATTATTATCCCGTTTATTCCAATAGCGTCGTGAAAAGCTTTAGCTTGCTTGCTCGCTAGCTGTCCAATTGCAGCGTCGATTACGAGGAACTTGTAATCTGGATTAGCAATCCTTGCAATTTCGATCATTTCGTCTATCAATTCCTTCTCAAGGGCGTGTCTTCCAGCAGTGTCTATTACAACCACGTCTTCTTTGGCTACTTCAAGAGCTTTTTTAACAACTTCTACAGCTTTTAGTCCCTTATATCCGTAAAAAGCAACAGAGTGGGCATCAGCTAGCTGTTTCAATTGTTCAAAGGCGGCCGGTCTCCAAGTATCTCCAGCAATTACAGCAGCTTTCAATCCGCGATCCTTGAAGTATTTTGCAAGTTTTACAGCAGTTGTAGTTTTTCCGCTTCCCTGGAGCCCCACCAACATTATTCTGGCTTTTTTGAGCGGTATATCAATTCCTTCCCCAACACCTTTCAAAAGTTCTTCATAAACTATTTTGAGAACGTGTTCTCTAGTATCGAAATAATCAGGAACCTCTTCGCTCAAGGCTCTCTTCCTTATGGTCTCACTTATCTCTTTCACCTGTTTTATGTTTACATCAGCCTTTATCAGTGCTCTCTGAATATCTTTCACTATTTCCTCGACGAACTTTTTATCAACGGTCGTTGAACCGATTATTTTTCTCGCAACTTCCTTCAAAGCTTCAAGTGCCATTAATTCTAGTTAGCCTTGAAGTATAAAAGGCTTATATTAGCATTTGAAACTGACCTCTTCCCCGCTCTAAAGAGCAAATACCTGCCAAAACGGAGAGATTTGGAGCTATATTCCTCGTTTCGGGAGTTTAGCTCGAGCCAGATGGAATACCAGAAGACAATTAATTATACAACTTTGAAATATACAAGCTTGAGGAAGACCAAGAGCTTTTAAGACCGTTCCGGTCTAGCATTAACTTTCATCCCTCTCCTCCTCTTTTCATGGGAGGGCCCTCGGGGTGAACGGAAGCTCCTGCATACATCTGGTATTCTTCACAGCTCGCATTCGGAGCATTTCATTCGCCTGTACCCATTCGGGCTTAATTTTTCCCCACATATCGGGCACAGGCTTGAAGTGTAATCGGCCTCAATATACTTCACATTCAATCCCGCAAGCCTTGCTTTGTAGTCTACGATGTTCTGGAACTTTCTAAAGCTCCACCTGTTGAGCCTGCCGTTTATGGCCTTCGATCTCCCCTTTTTATGCTTCTTCCTGATTTTCTCGAGATCCTCCATCACAATGGTTGAGGCTCCGGCTTCCTTCGCTT
>Ga0272449_1000258_pt1 | contig 65812 bp, 69 predicted proteins | sample YNPCB0241_FD_198679 | JGI IMG/M metagenome (GOLD analysis project Ga0272449, IMG submission 198679) | Hot spring sediment microbial communities from Yellowstone National Park, WY, United States - YNP-CB-024-1 | ecosystem: Environmental > Aquatic > Thermal springs > Hot (42-90C) > Sediment...
GCGTTACGACAAGGGCCCCGAGGAGTGTAAGTTACCGCAGGGAGGATTTTCGTAAAGTAAAGCCAGCAAATCCAAGCGGCAAGGAGGCCCCTCGGTCCGCCCGAGGATTCAACTCTCCGCTCCCACCTGGTCCACAGACCGCTTCACCCGCTGCAGGTTCGCCCCCTACCGGCGGCCCGGCCGGCCCTGGGCCTACCCGCAGTATGAACGTCGCCCCCATCCTCGTCTTCAGGAGCCCCTTGACGCATTCGAACCGGTGGGTTATACTTTTGTACTCCTAAGTCTAAACACAGTACTGACCATACCAGGGACGTCCCGGCCATGATGCAACGCATCCCCAGCCCGAAAAATTCGCCTTTGTTCACTTTGCGGTGGACAACATCAAGAACAAAAGTCTCCTGGAGGTGCTCCGCTCCCCGCTGTTTGCCGCCTTTCAGAGGCGCCAGCCCTTCAACCCGAACCACCTCCGCCCGTGCCCCATCATTGACAATCCGGCGGCACTGCGGGCCATCGTGGCGGAGAGCGGGGCCAGGCCCACCCACGAGGGGGCGGAGGCGGTTCTGGAGGGTACAACGGCGGCCTACCTGGACCGCCGGGCCGCGCAGTGGGCCGCTGTGGCCGACAATCTCTGGCGGGCGGCCCGGTGCTCCGAGCCGGCGGTTCCGGAGGCCCGCGCGCACGGCCGGCCGTGACCCGCTGAAGAGCAACGGCCGAGATTGAAGGTGGTTGATCTTGGCGGGCCCCAATAAGGCCGTACTTTCCTACCTGCTCCTGCCGGGGCCGGGCGCCGTGCTGGGCGGTTCCCTGTACTTCTGGGGGGGGTGGCCTACGGCGCGGTTCTGAGCGGAGCCTGGTCGCCGGAGCGTATGGCCATAGCCTGGGTGGCCGTGGAACTTCTGCTCAACCAGGCCAAAAACTGGCTGAACGACTGGCGCGATTGTGGAAGCGACCGCCGGCACCCGCGCAAGGGCGTGCGGCCCGCCGCCGCGGGGCGCATGCCTGCGACCTGGTTACCCTGGCTTTGCGCTTTGCGCGCGGCCGCCGGCCTGGCGCTACTGGGTTACGCCTGGCCGGCGGCGGCGCCCGTGGCCGGCCTGCTACTGGCCGTACAGCTGGTCTACGACCTGGCGGCCAAAAGGATCCCCCTTGCCAATGCCGCCGTGGCGGCATGGGGGGCGGTGATCAGATTCGCCCTCGGGTTCGCGGCCGTGGCCGGTATGTGGCCGGGCGCCCTGGCGTGCGCCCTGGTCTATGCACAGCGGGTGGCCATCTATGTGGCTGGTTATACGGCGGAGGGGAGCTACCTGACACAATGCCGGGTGCCGGTGCCGAGGAAAGAGTATACGCTCCTCAATGGCCGAGTTCGGTACGGACATCGACACCATCCAATAGGTGGCCACCGCATACATCATGGCCACGGGAGCGATCATTCCGCTGTCGGACTGCCTGTTGGTTGCGGCGCCGGGAGTGGTTGTGCTACTCTTTGTGCAGCGAGCCTTCGCCGGCAAAAGGCAGGAGGGGCGACAAGATGAAGCCAGCACTACGCAGAGGATTGCCCATCTTTGAGGCGGCCGTGCAGGTGTTCTCGGAAAAGGGCTTCGCCAACACCTCGATCGACGAGGTGGCGCAGCGGGCGGGTGTCGCAAAGGGTACGATTTACTATAACTACCGGAGCAAGAAGGGGCTGTTCGTGGCCCTCATAGAAGAGGGGATCGATCGGCTGGAAAAGGTCATCAATCGGGAACTGGCCCGTCGGGACGAGGTCATAGCCCAGCTCCAGGCCGTCATTACGGCCCACTTCAGTTTCTTCGACGAACACAGGGACTATTGCCGCCTGCTGCTCAGCGAGGTCTGGGGCCTCGGCCACAGATGGGAGAAACAGGTGGAGCGCCTCCGGACCGGCCCCATCAGGGCCATTCGCAACGTGCTGGAGAGGGGCCAGGCCGCGGGGGTAATCCGGCGCGACATCGAAGTGGAGTCGGCAGCCGTGGCCCTGTTCGGGGCGGTGGCCGTAACGGCCCTCAACTGGGTGCTGTTCCAGGGGCGCTCGCGTTTCGACGAGGTGGCCCACACCCTGAAGGCCATCTTTCTGAGGGGCTGCCAGGACCCCGCGGCCGAAAAGGGCAAAGAACCGCCGGTTAGCGGTTGGAAACCGGCGGCCCGTCCCGTGGGCGTCTGAGGGCCGACCGACACGAGAACTGGAATCAATAATGGGGATTACTCAGTTCCGGGTAGTACTTGACAAAAACACCATACTCCATATAATGAATTTGGATTCATTTTCTGACGCCGGATTCACAAAGATTACACCGGGGCCGCCATGAATAACCGTAAGCTTTCCAGAAAGGAACGGGAACAGCTCCAGCGTCGGACGGAAATCCTGCGAGCCGCCCTGGAGCTGTTCTCGCAGAAAGGCTACCATAACGTTTCCATGCACGAGATAGCCGCACGGGCGGAATTGGCCGTGGGCACTCTCTACAAGTTTTTTCAAAACAAGGAAGAACTGTACAGAGAAATTTTAATACAGACGGCCACGCTGTTTTACTCGGCCCTATCGAAAGTTCTGGAAGAAAATGGGGACGAGTATGCCAAGATAAGGAAGTACCTGAGAACGAAGTGCAAACTCTTTACGGAAAATATCCTGGCGGTGCGGCTTTACTTTGCAGAGACGGGTGCCGGCGTAGGTATCAGCGTCAAAAAGGAAATAGAAACCGAGCTGCGCAGTATCTACGAGCAGGGAACCCAAAAGCTGGCGGCCGTTTTTCAAGCAGGCATAGAGAAGAAGATCTTCCGCCCGCTTGACCCGTACCACCTGGCTCTGGCTCTTGAGGGTATAAGCAACGCCTTTCTTTTTTGCTGGATGGAAGACCCCGACAGGCATTGCGTAGATCCGGACCTGATCGAAGAGATCTTCTTCGAGCGGATACGTGTGGGGTAAGGGCAGTCAGTAAAGGGAGGGTGGAAAACAAGGTGAGTCTCAAAAGAAAAACGGGGATCGCTGCCGCCCTTGCTTTGATTCTACTCCTTGTCGGACTGGCAGCCTTCAACCACCTCCGCGACGGCGCAAAGAAACAGGCCGCCGTGGGCGAAACGGAAGTCGTGCCCGTGCGCGTGACCGAGGCGACGCGCGTGAACCTGCAACGGGTGGTGGAACTCACGGGGGAAATCAAGCCGGCGGCCGTGGTAGACGTGTACCCCAAGGTTCCGGGGAAGATCGTCGAAAATATCCTGGTGGAAACTGGCGACTACGTCAACAAAGGACAGCTGATAGGCGTTTTGGAAGACAGTACCATAAGGGCCCAGCTTGAGGAAGCGGCCGCCGGGCTGGCCGCGGCCGAGGCCGGCTTGAGGCAGAGCCAGACAAACCTCGAGGCATCCGGTGCAAACCTTAAATCAAGCAAGGCAAACCTGGAGTTAATAAAAAAAGAGCGCCGCCGAGTGGAATTTCTCTACCAGGCAGGTGCGGTGCCTGAACAGGAACTCGATCGGATCAACTCCCAGTACGAAGTTGCCGAAGCGCAGTACAATGCTGCCGAGGCGCAGTACAAAGCTGCCTTAGAAGCAAAGGACGTGGCGATAGCGCAGGTCGAGAGGGCAAAGGCGACTTTAAAACAGTTACAGATAGTTCATAACGAACACAAGATATATGCGCCCCTGTCGGGATTCGTGGCCGCCCGCTACGCGGAGCGTGGGAGCCTGACGAGTACGTCGCAGCCGGTCATCCGCATTTCTCAGGAAGACGAGCTGAAAATCGTCTGCAGCCTGACGGAAAAGGATTTCCCCGGGGTCAAGAAGGGGATGAAGGCGGAAATAACCGTGGACGCCCTGCCCGGGAGGGTCTTTGAAGGGGTGGTCTCGGTTATCAGCCCCACCATTGACCCGGCCACCCGCACGGCCCAGATCGAGATACGCGTACCCAACCAGAAGTACGAGCTTCGCTCCGGCATGTTTGCCCGCGTCAAGCTGTACCTGGGCGAACGGGAAGCCCTGGTGGTTCCCGCCGAGGCCGTTAATAAAATGCCGGGAACGGGAACCCATTACGTATATGTGGTCGAAGACAACAAAGCGGTTTTGAGAAACGTAAAGATCGGTATCACTCAGGGTAATCTTACCGAGATAATTGACGGCTTGACTGAAAAAGAGCCCGTCGTTACCAGAGGGCAGCACCGGCTTCACGACGGCGCGCAGGTTTCCGTAGAGGAAAGAGGTGTCGCGGGCAGTGAGGCTTCCTGAGTTTTCCGTTAAGCAGCCGGTCGCCACCTTAATGGTTTTCCTCGCCGTGATTCTTCTGGGAGCGCTTTCTCTGACCAGGCTTCCCGTCGACATGCTTCCGAACATTGAACCGCCGGTGGTAAGTGTGATCACCGCCTGGCCGGGCGCGAGCGCCTCCGACGTGGAAACGGAAATCACCAAGCACATCGAAGACCAGCTCAGCATGGTAAACAACCTGGATACGCTCACCTCCAAGTCCCTCGACAATCTCTCTCTGGTGTCCTGCAAATTCGAGTGGGGCACGGACCTCGAGGAAGCCACCAACGATATCCGCGATAAGCTGGAACTGGCCAAAAGGAAGCTGCCGGCAGACGCAGAAAAGCCGATAATTTTCAAATTCAGCAGCGCCAGCATTCCCATCCTGGTAATGACCGTTACCGGGGATACCAGCTGGCCGATGCTCTATTATCTGACGGAGAAGAAAATTGCCGATGAATTGAAGCGCGTTCCGGGAGTCGGTGCCGTTCAGCTGTACGGCGGTATGAAGAGACAGATAAACGTGCACTTCGACCTGCAAAAGATAGAGGGTTACCGCCTGAATTTAACGCACGTCAAGCAGGTTTTGGCGGCAGAAAATCTCAACCTCCCAGGCGGCAGCATAAAGTCGGGTACTCAGGAATATTTCGTCCGCGTTCCGGCGAGGTTCAGGGACGTAGACGAAATAAAGAATACGGTGGTCGGTTACTTCAACGGCACGCCCGTTTACCTCAGGGACGTGGCCAAAGTCGAGGACGCCTACAAGGAGCAAACCGTACACGCCTGGAGTGGCGGGAAAAAAGCCATAGTTCTCATTTTACAAAAGCAGACGGGTGAAAATACCGTAAAGGTTGCTCAAGGTGTCAAGGCTAAACTCAAAGAAATAGAGAAAACCCTGCCGACCGACGTAAAGATCAACATCGCCATGGACAGCTCCGAGGACACTCTGAGATCGGTCAGGAACTTGCAGAACACGCTGTTTGTGGCAATCTTTTCCGTAGCGCTGGTTACCCTGTTCTTCTTACGCGAGATCAGGGCGGCAACGATTATAGCCTTGACCATCCCGTTTTCGCTGGTCGCGGCCTTTATCCCGTTTTACTTCTTCGGTTACACCATCAACCTGATATCCCTGATGGCTTTGGTCATTACCTGCGGCATGGTAGTGGATAACGGTGTCGTGGTATTAGAAAACATTGCCCGCCACGTGGAGCGCGGGGGAAGGCCAAAGACCAGCGCCGTCTACGGCGCAAACGAAGTGGCCACGGCCGTCACGGCCTCCACTCTGACCATAGTTGTGGTTTTCGTTCCCCTGATGTTCGTAAAGGGAATGGTCGGAGTGTTTTTCAAGGAGCTGGCCTTCGGTATTGTAGTTACCCTCCTAGCCTCCCTTTTTACCGCTCTGACCATGACCCCCATGCTGTCCTCCAGGTGGTTAGGAACTACCAGCCAAAAATCCGGCGAAAAGCAGGGCTTCTGGGCCAGATTCTACACGGCCACGGAAAGGCATCTGGTCTTTATCGAAGAGGCCTACGGGCGCATACTCACCTGGGCGCTGTCCCACAAGAAGACCGTCATTGCCTCGGCCGTTTTGATTTTTGCGAGCAGCCTCTTACTGATTCCTTTCATGGGCACCGGCTTTGTGCCGGACGTTGATACGGGGGATATAGAGGTCGGATTTCGCCTGCCGGAAGGAACGAGGATAGAAGAGACAACCAGAGTTGTGGAAAGCATCTTGCAAAACACCGACAGGGTGGTGAAACCCGAGGAACTCCGGCATTCTTACGCTTTCTGCGGGCAGAGCGAAGAGGGATTCGGCGTAGCTCTGGGGATGGAGGAAGGAGCCAACGTCGGATCGATCGGTTTCAAGCTGGTGGACAGAGATAAAAGGGAACGCAGCGCGAAGGATATTGCCGCCACGTTAAGGGAACAGCTCGAAAGAATACCGGGCATAAGCCGGATAGAGGTTACCGCCACGAGCCCCATTTCCGCACTCATGATTGGCGGCGGAAAGCCCGTTGTCATTGAAGTCGCCGGGCCCGACCTGAATACCAACCTTGAAGTGGCGGAGCGGGTGAAGAACATTGTTAAGGAGGTTCCCGGCACGACAGACGTTTCCCTCAGCCAAAAAGACCCCCGGCCCGAGCTTTGGGTGGAGGTGGACCGCGAAAAGGCGTCCTCCTTTGGTCTTAACGTTGCCATGGTTGCAGGTGCGGTACGGCACTATTTCTACGGGGACGAGCCCACCGAGTTCCGCGAAGCGGGCGAGAGCTTCGACATTTTCATCCGCCTCAGGGAGGAGGACAAAAACAAATTGGAAAATTTGCCGGAGGTGCCAATCTTTACTCCCGACGGGAGAATGATTAAATTGAAGAGCATCGCCGAAGTAAAGACCGGCGACGGACCCGTGGAGATCGAAAGGAAAAACCGCCAGCGAATGGTGAAAGTCGAAGCTGACACGTACGGCCGTTCCCTCGGCGAAATTACGGCCGACATTAAAAATGCCATCAGGGATATGGATATACCGCCCGGGGTTTCCATCAGCTTCGGCGGGGAAATCCGGGAGCAGCAGAAAGCCTTCGAGGATCTCGGCATGATGTTCGTTCTGGGAATCGTCCTCGTTTACATGGTTATGGCCTCGCTGTACGGCAACTTCAGGGATCCACTGATTATTATGTTTTCCACGCCTTTTGCCTTGACCGGTGTATTTTACGCCTTCTTCCTCACCAATACGACCCTGAGCATGATTTCCTTTATGGGGATGATCATGGTTACGGGTATTGTGGTCAAAAACGCCATTGTCTTGCTCGACTACACCCACCTGTTGCAAAAGAGAGGCGAACCCTTGCGGGAAGCGGTGATCCGTGCGGGAAGGAACAGGTTGAGACCGATTCTGATGACCACCGGAACCACCCTTTTCGGCATGCTGCCGATGGCCGTGTCCAGGGGTGTGGGGGCGGAAATATGGAATCCGCTCGGAATCACCATCATCGGAGGGCTGGCCGTGTCGACCCTTGTCACCCTGGTTTTCGTCCCGACGGTTTACTGTCTGCTTGAGGAGAGAAGATTCGAAAGGGTGACCGGCATTCAAAGGGTAAGCCCGAAGCTCTCCTGAGGACGTGCGGTTTCTGCCATGTTCGGCCTTTCCGAGGGGTGGGATGAATGAAGCTGCTTTTTATCACCTATGATGTGGATTTTGACGAGGACGTAATGGAGATGCTCGGCTCGCTGGGGGTTACGGGCTTTACCAAATGGGACAGGGTACTGGGCAAGGGGAAAAACAGCGGGCCCAAGCTGGATGACCCGGTATGGCCCGGGTTCAACTGTGCCGTGGCTGCGGTGGTCGGCGATGATGATCAAGAAAGGATCCTTGCAGAGCTTAAGAAATTTTCCTTACGGCTTGACGGCAAGGGCTTCAAGGTGTTCGTGCTACCGGTTCTGGCGGTTGTTTAGCGTGGCCCTGAAAAAATCCGGCAGGGCGCGCTCGTGCCGGCTTTCCGGCATCGGCACGCCAGTTCCCGCGGGCCGCGCCAGGACAAGAGGCCCGCGACGTGCGGGTCACTTGGCACGCCCGCTCCCCCTGAGCAGTGTTTGACGTGCGGCAGCGGTCAGCGCGATGACAACGGCCGCCAGCACGTGAAACAGTCTCACCCGGAGGCTCACCCGCAGGTCCACGGTCAGGACCGCGCGGTCGAAGTCCGGCCGGACCAGGTAATGCACCCGGGTGCGGTCCCTGGTTCGCAGGTACCCGGCCACCGCGCCCTTACAGGCCCAGAGGCTTCCGGCCGCGATCCCGGTGCGGCAGGGGTCACCGGTGCCCACCCGTGTTTCCCACCGGAGTTGCTCCACGCGCGTGTGCCTTACGAGATAAGAAAATACCGGTCGATAAAACTCCGCCCTGCGCCACAGGGCGTGAAGGTCCCGCCACGCCCCATCGCAACCGTCCGGCTCCCTTGAGCTACCCGCGCACTGCAGCAGGCAGCGCCACCACGCCCCGGACCCGCGGCGTCGCCGGAACCACCGCACCGGCAGACGCTGCAACCGGCGCCCCGGCCGGCGCAGGCGCCACACCCGCAATTCGAATTCCCAGCGTCCCCCGGGCGCGGGTCCGGCGTAGCCGACCCTCAGCACCACGGGGGCCACCAGTACGAGCAGCGGCAGAACGAGGGCGGCGAGAACCAAAACCCCGGTCACCGTGACCACCGGTCCTAACTTCCTACCGGGATACTCCCGGTATGCGGCCCTCCCGCACGTAGCTTGAGCCCCTTGATTCGCGCTGCGTGCTCCCGCACACCGTTTGGCCGGTGCGGCGGCTTTTTGCGTAGACGTTCTTGCCTTATTCCCGGGCTGATCTTAATCGCTCGGTCCGCCTCCCGCATCCGTTCGGCGCAAAGGCTGCCCAACCTTCGCGCCAGACGGCCCCTATCCACCGTCAGGATCTTTGACCGCGATGCCCTTTCCAGCCCGCCCTGCCCGCGGCGAGTCGCACTTGGTTAGCAAGCCCGGCAGGCGTGGCGCGCCGCCCGGCGGCGGCGCGCGGCCCGTGGCCGATTAGACGCGAGGCAGGACACCCTGGTCAGGGTTGCCTGCGCCAGCCCAGGGCCTCCCGCACCGCCTCCATGGTGGCCGCGGCCTCGGCCCGGGCGCGCGCGGCCCCCGCGGCCAGCACCTCCTCCACGTATCCCGGACGGGCGAGGTACTCCCTGCGGCGCTCCCGGACGGGGTCCAGCACGCGGTTCAGGGTCTCGGCCAGGATCTTCTTGCAGGCCACGCAGCCGATCCGGCCGGCCCGACAGCTCTCCTCGAGTTCGGCCAGGCGTGGCACGCTGTAGATGGTGTGGTAGGTGTGCACCACGCAGACCTCGGGATGACCGGGGTCGGTCTTGTGGATGCGGGCCGGGTCCGTAATCATGGCGTGGACCCGCCGGCCCACCTCCTCCGGCTCGGCGGCCAGCAGGATTTCGTTCCCGTAGCTCTTGCTCATCTTCCGTCCGTCCACCCCCGGCAGGAGCGGTACGGTGGCCACCAGCCCCTGGGGCTCGGGAAAGACCGGGGCGTAGAGGTGGTTGAAGCGGCGGGCCACCTCCCGGCACAGTTCTATGTGGGGCAGCTGGTCCTCCCCCACCGGCACGGCGTCGGCCCTGTAGATCAGGATGTCGGCCGCCTGCAACAGCGGGTAGCCCAGGAACCCGTAGGTGTGCAGGTCCTTCCCCCGCTCGCCCAGTTGCCTGATCTGGTCCTTGTAGGTCGGCACCCGCTCCAGCCAGGCCAGGGGCGTGAACATGGAAAAGACGAGGTGCAGCTCGGCGTGCTGGGGCACGTCGGACTGTACGAAAAGCACGCTCCGCTCGGGGTCCAGGCCAACGGCCAGCCAGTCCGCCACCATGTCGTGGGTCAGCTCCCGGACCGCCGCCGCCTCGTCGTAACTGGTGCTCAGGGCGTGCCAGTCGGCCACGAAGAAGTAGCAGTCGTGCCCCGCCTGCAACTCCATCCAGCGCTCCAGCACGTAAAGGTGGCCCAGGTGCAGCCGCCCGCTGGGCCGCATGCCGCTCAAAATGCGCAAGGGTCCGTGCTCCCTCCCCAAAGATCCGCCCGCGCGCTACACGATGCCGTGGGCAAAGGTCATGATGAAGCCGTAAAGGGGCCTTATGATTATTATAAGCAACCGGCCGATGACGCCGGTAAACAGCAACACCAGCAGAATCACCATGCCGTACCTCTCGATCTGGTACAACCATTCCTGGCTGCCGGGCAGAATCCCGGCCAGGATCTTGGCGCCGTCCAGAGGAGGAACCGGCAGCAGGTTAAACACCGCAAGCACGATGTTGATCCAGATGGCGGCATCCAGCAATTGGTAGCCATAGGGCATAACCCGGCCGAGCCCACCGGCCAGCAGCAACGCCAGAACAAAGGCCAGCAAAAGATTGGCGGCCGGCCCGGCCAGGGACACCAGCACCATGCCCTGCCGGATACTGCCCCGCAACCGGTAGGGATTGACGGGCACCGGTTTGGCCCAGCCGAACCCGGCCAGGATGAGGGCCAGCAGGCCGATGACGTCGATGTGCGCCAGGGGATTGAAGGTCAGGCGGCCCGCGTGACGGGCCGTGGGATCGCCGAGGCGGTCCGCGGTCCAGCCGTGGGCGAATTCATGCACCGTAAGCCCCAGGATGATTCCCGGCAGTAGTATCAGGATGCGCGAGGGGTCGGGCAGACTAAACATTTCCGGCCACCTTCTCGCGCCGCCGCAGGAAATCGCTCACGAACGCCAGTTCCTCCTCCCTGGTGTTGACCTGACCGTCCAGGCGCGCCTGCCACAGGGCCTCGAGGGCCTCCTTGAAAACCGGACCGGGCCGGAAACCGAGCTGCTTGATGTCCTTGCCCGTTACCTGGGGGCGGTTGTGGGTGACGCGCACCAGTACCTGCCGGAAGCGCTCCCGCGCCCGGTCCTCCTCCAAAAGGGCCAGTAACAGGGGGTAGGCCTCCTGGGGCAGGGCCAGTAGTTTGCCGGCCAGGTCGCTGAGCCTGGCCTCCCCGGCTCCGGAGAGTCTGCCGTGTATCTCCCGCCAGCCCCGGAGGGTGGCCATGACCTTTTCCTTCTGCCGGCGGTTGAGGTGATAGCGGCGGCACAGCTCCTCCGCCGTTGGCGAGGTGCTGAGATAGACGACGCCCAGGAAATAGGGCAACCACCGCTCGGCCGGCTCATTCCAACCCCACTCCCGCAGGAGGTTCACGGCCTCGGGGATGCGGTGCAGGGCCGGAAGCACCTCCTGGTGGGCCACGCCGGGGAAAACCTGCGGCCAGATGTTGAGCTCGGCCAGCCGGGCGAGGATCAGGGCGGCCCTGGACTCGCCCATCAGGTATTTGAGCTCGGTCCACAGCCGCTCGGCAGACACCCTGTTCAACATGCGGGTGCGCACCGCTTCCCTCAAAAGGGCGAGGGTCTGGGATTCGATCTGAAACCCGTAGCGTTGCTCGAACCTGACGGCCCGTAAGGCACGGATGGGGTCCTCCACGAAACTCAGGTTGTGGAGTACCCGTACCAGGCCCTGCTGCAGGTCTTCACGGCCGTTGAAGAAGTCGACCAGTTCGCCGAACCGCGCCGGGTTCAGGGCCAAGGCCATGGCGTTGATGGTAAAGTCCCGCCGGTAGAGATCCTGGTGCAGCGTGGAACTCTCCACCCTGGGCAGGGCCGCCGGATACTCGTAGAATTCCACGCGGGCCGTGGCCACATCCACGCGCAGACCGTCCCGCAGGAGTACCTGCGCGGTCTTGAACTTTTCGAAGGTCCGCAGGTGTCCCTGAAGGCCTTCGGCCAGGGCCCGCGCCAGGGCGATGCCGTCTCCTTCCACCACCAGGTCCAGGTCCAGGATGTCCATCCCCATAATCAGGTCCCGCACCACGCCGCCGGCCGCATAGACCTGGTAGCCCAGACGCTCCCCGGTCTCGCCGGCGAGGCGGGCGATCCGTAAGATCCGCGGTGGGAGCCGCCGCTCCAGCAATTCCCGCAGGTTCGGTTTGCAGGCCTGCGAGGAGGGGCCCACGTAGACGGTCTGGTGTCGGGGCTGGAAGTAGCCGTGCAGGGTGCGCAGCACGTCGGTACGGGAAACGATGCCCACCAGCCTTCCGTCTTCCACCACGGGCAGGCGCCCTATATTGTGCGTGATCATGAGGGACTGCAGCTCGGCCACCGGGGTCGCGGGAGTGGCCGTAATGACCCTCTGGCTCATGTAGGCCTTCACCGGCGCGTGGCCCAGACCGTGGAACATGGCCTTTTCCACGTCCCGCCGGGAAATGACCCCTACCAGCTGTTGGCCCTCCACCACCGGCAGGCCGGTGTGGCCGTAGCGCAGCATCACCCGACTGGCCTCGTCGATGGTGGTGTCCCTGGTCACGGTTTTCACCGGGCTGCTCATGATGTCCCCGGCCTTCAGGGGCGGCCGCACTCGGGACCGGAGTTCTTCCTTCAGTCTGGCCACGACGGCCTCAACGGACAGGCCCTTGACGGTGGCCGAGGCCGCGGCCTGATGCCCGCCTCCGCCGAAAACCTGCAGCACCTCCCGGGCGTTCACTTCGGGCACGCTGCTCCGGGCCACCACGTGCACCCGGTCCTCCATTTCCACCACGGAGAAAACCGCGTCCAGCTGTTCGATTTCCGCCAATTTATGGGTCAAGAGTGCCAACCCGTCTATGAACTCCTCCACGGTGCCCCTGGCGATCAGTACCCTCACACCGTTGACCAGGTGGTATTCGGCGGAGACGAGGAGGGCCTTGAGGAGGGCGTTCTGCTCTGGGGTCAGGGGCCGTCCGAGGAAGTCGGCCACCACCGTCAGATTGGCCCCCTTCTCCAGCAGCCAGGCCACCGCCGCCACGTCGCGGGGCGTGGTGCTGGCGAAGATCAGGGAACCCGTGTCCTCGTAAATGCCCAGGGCCAGGATGGTGGCCTCCATGGGGCTGAGTATTGTGCCGCGCTCGCGCAGCACCTCCACCAGGAGGGTGGTGGTGGCCCCGACCGGCGCGATGACCTCCACCTGGCCCCTCAGGTCGCCCTCGCTCCCCGGATGGTGGTCGTAAATGTGGACTTCCACGTCCGGGCGCTCCACCAGGGCGGCCAACTGGTTCAGGCGGCCGGGATTTCTGGTGTCCACCAGGATCAGGCGCCGGACCGCCCGCAGATCGATCTGCTTGACGCTGCGGACCTCCAGGGCGTCCTTGTGGAGGGCCATGAATTCCTCCACGGTGCGCGACAGTTTGCCCGGAAATACCAGTTCCGCCTCCGGGTAGAGCTTGCGGGCCGCCACCATGGAGGCCAGGCCGTCCAGATCCGTGTTGGTGTGGGTGGTGATGATGTCCAAACGGCACCCCTCCCCGTCAGCGCAGGCGCTCCGGCAATACGTCGCAACGCAGCAGGTCCGCGTAGGTCTCGCGGCGCAGGATGAGTTCGGCCCGACCGTCCCGCACCAGCACCATGGCCGGCCTGGGCACGCGGTTGTAGTTCATGGCCATGGTGTAGTTGTAGGCCCCGGTGCAGAAGACCGCCAATATGTCTCCGCTCTGCACCCGCGGCAGGCGTGCGTGGCGGATGAGGATGTCCCCGGACTCGCAGTACTTGCCGGCCACGGTGACCGTCTCCACAGGCGTTTCTCCGGCCCGGTTGGCCAGGCAGGCCTCGTAACGGGCCTGGTAGAGGGCAGGACGGGGATTGTCCCCCATCCCCCCGTCTACGGCCACGTAGCTGCGTACTCCGGGAATGTCCTTGACGGCACCCACGGTGTAGAGGGTGGTGCCGGCGGGCCCCACGATGGAGCGACCGGGCTCGACCACCAGGCGGGGCGCGGGCAACCCGTGGCGGGCCGCCTCCTCCCGCACCCTGGGCCCCAGGACCTCGGCCAGGTCCCCGATACCCGGCGGGTCGTCGGGCTCGGCGTAGTAGATCCCCAGCCCGCCCCCCATGTTGAGTTCCTCTATCACCGTGCCGGTTTCCTCGTACACGACGCGGGCAAAAGCCATCATTACCGCGGCCGCGTGGGCGAAGGCCTCGAGTTCGAAGATCTGGGACCCGATGTGGCAGTGGAGCCCGCGGAAGCGTAAAGCGCCGGCCCGCAGGCACCGCCGGACCCCGGCCAGGGCCTGCCCGGTGTCGATGGCCAGGCCGAACTTGGAATCGTTCTGCCCGGTCTTGACGTAGTCGTGGGTGTGGGCCTCGATGCCGGGCGTTACCCGCAGCAGCACGTCCACCGCACCGCCGTACTCCGGGGCCAGGGCCTCCAACATTTCCAGTTCGTAGAAATTGTCCACCACGAAACGGCCCACCCCCACCCCGAGGGCCAGGCGGATTTCGTCCCCGGACTTATTGTTGCCGTGGAAGTAAACCCGGTCCATGGGAAAGCCGGCCTCAAGGGCCGTGTAAATCTCGCCGCCGGAAACCAGGTCCAGGCCCAGTCCTTCCTCGTGGACCAGCCGGCAGACAGCCAGGGTCAGGAGGGCCTTGCCGGCGTAGAGCACCTTGCCCCCGTAGCGGCCCACGAAGTGACGGTAGTATTCCCGGCAGTTGTGCCGGAACAGCTCCTCGTCCAGGACGTACAGGGGGGTGCCGAACTCGCGCGCCAGCTCCACCGTGTCGCAACCGCCAATTTCCAGGTGCCCGCGCTCGTTGACGCGCATCGTCCCGTGGAAACGCATACCAAAACCTCTCCTGAACAAGAAAGAGGGCGTGCGGCGCCTGACTACTGCGGCCGCTCGCCGCGCCGCGCTTTTGGCGGGCCCCCGGCGCCGGTCCCCAGGCGGGGCACCCTCAGGATGCCCTCCCGGGTACCCTGGGCAGCCGGACCAGGGAAGCCTGCAGTTCTTCCTCCGGCAGGGGGTAGTCTTCGAGTTTGCCCTGCAGGTAGGCGTCGTAGGCCGCCAGGTCCAGGTAGCCGTGACCGCTCAGGTTGAAGAGAATGGTGCGCGCCTCGCCGGCCTCCCGGCAGCGCAGGGCCTCGTCTATCACGGCCCGCACGGCGTGGGCCGATTCGGGGGCCGGCACGATGCCTTCGGTCCTGGCAAAGAGGGCCGCGGCCTCGAAGACCGGACGCTGGTTGTAGGCCACCGGCTCCACGATGCCGTCGAACACCAGCTGGCACAACAGCGGCGCATCGCCGTGGTAGCGTAAACCCCCCGCGTGGATGCCCGGCGGTACGAAGTCCTTGCCCAGGGTGTACATGTAAAGTAGCGGCGTGAGCCCCGCCACGTCGCCGTGGTCGTAGGCCAGCTTACCCCGGGTGAGGGTAGGGCAGGCCGTGGGCTCCACGGCGACAAAGCGCGTGCGCGTCCCGTTCACCAGCCGGTCGTGGACGAAGGGAAAGGCCAGGCCTGAATAGTTGCTGCCCCCTCCCACGCAGCCCACCACCACGTCGGGGTAGGCGTCTACCTTTTCCATCTGGGCCTTGGCCTCCAGCCCCACCACGGTCTGGTGCAGGAGCACGTGGTTCAGCACACTGCCCAGGGAGTAGTTGGTATCCCCGTGGGTAGCCGCGTCCTCCACCGCCTCGCTGATGGCGATGCCGAGGCTCCCCGGCGAGTCCGGATGCTCCTCCAGGATGCGACGGCCGGCCGCGGTGCGTTCGCTGGGGCTGGGCAACACCTCGGCGCCGAAGGTCTCCATGAGCACCCGCCGGTAGGGCTTCTGGTAGTAGCTGACCTTCACCATGTAGACCGTGCAGTCCAGACCGAAAAACCGGCAGGCCATGGCCAGGGCGCTGCCCCACTGCCCGGCCCCAGTTTCCGTGGTCAGGCGCCGCACGCCCTCTTTCTTGTTATAGTAAGCCTGGGCGGCCGCGGTGTTGAGCTTGTGGCTGCCCGCGGGGCTGGTGCCCTCGTACTTGTAGTAAATGCGGGCCGGCGTGTCCAGGGCCTTCTCCAGCCTGAAGGCCCGGTGCAGGGGCGTGGGCCGCCACAGGCGGTAGATCTCCCGCACCTCGTCGGGAATTTCGATCCAGCGGTCTCTGCTCACCTCCTGGCGGATGAGCTCCATGGGGAAGATGGCCGCCAGGTCCTGGGGCCCCACGGGCTGTCCCGTGCCGGGGTGCAGCGGCGGAGGAGGCAAATTGGGCATGTCCGCCTGGATGTTATACCAGTACCTGGGGATCTCCTCCTCACTCAGGAGCACGCGGTAATCGCTCACCTCTGCTCAACTCCCCTCGAAAAAATAGGCATCGGCCATTATTTTATTGCAACGCCGGGGCTTCAGGCAAGCTTTTTTCACCGGACGGTGGACTCCGGCTGGCGGTAGCGGTCCCGGGGCTTAACGATGCACGGTCGTACGCGACTGAACCTCACGGGAGGGCGCACCAGCACGTTTTTCAGGGCCGGCCAGTGGAGGGGAATGAGGGGCCAGAGATACGGCACCCCGAAGGACCTGGTGCAGCCCAAGACGAGCAGTACGAGCAACAGGCCCGCAATCAGTCCGGGGAGGCGCGCCACGGCCACCGCGGCCAGCAAGAAGAGCCGTACCAGGCGGTTGGCGCTGGCCAGTTCGTAGCTTGGGGTGAGGAAGGTGCCGATGGCCGCCAGAGCCGTGTAGAGCACCACCTCGGCCGCGAACAGGCCCATGCGGGTGGCCATTTCGCCCAGCAGGACCGCCGCAATGATGCCGGTGGAAGTGGCAAGGGGGGTAGGGGTGTGGATGGTGGCCATGCGGATCATGTCCACAGCCAGTTCGGCCAGCAAAAACTGCCAGAACAGAGGTATTCTGGGTGGCTCGGCAGGGCCGACGAACTTCAAGGCCTCCGGAAGGTAGCCCGGCTCCAGGGCCAGCAAAAGCCACACGGGCAACAGGACCAGGGAGACGAAGACCCCGAAGAAGCGCACCCAGCGCAGGTAGACGCCCACTGCGGGGTTCTGGCGGAACTCCTCGGCGTGCTGGAGGTGGTGGAAAAAGGTGACCGGCAGGATCATGACGCTGGGGGATGTGTCCACCAGTATCAGCACGTGCCCCTCCAGCAAATGTACCGCCGCCACGTCGGGCCTCTCGGTGTAGCGCACGCGGGGGTAGGGGTTCCAGATGGTGCCCGGCACCAGCAGCTCCTCGACCGACTTCTCGGCCATGGGCAGGCCGTCGATGTTGATGGCCTTGATCTTTTCCCTCAGGGTGGCGACCAGGTCCGGGCTGGCCACACCCTCGATGTAGGCCAGGACGATGTCGGTCCTGGAGCGCAGGCCCGCGGTCAGGCGTTCCATGCGCAAGTTCGGGTCGCGGATGCGGCGCCGGATCAGAGCGGTGTTGTAGACCAGGGTCTCGGTAAAACCGTCCCGGGAGCCGCGCACCACCTTCTCCAGGTCCGGCTCCTCGGGCTGGCGGACCGGGTACTGGCGCACGTCCATGACGATGGCCTCTTCTTCCCCGTCCACGAACATGACCAGCGGCCCGGCCAGGACGCGGTCCATGGCCTCCTCGTAGGTGGCCACCCGGTCCACTTCCATGTAGGTGACGTACTGATAGAATAACTTGGATATGGCGTTGACGGCCAGATCCTCGCGCCTGAGGCCCGCCAGGGTGCGCAACACCAGCGAGACCACCTGGTCCTTGTTCAACCCGTCCACGAAAAAGAGGGCCGCCTTCTTGCCGGCAAAGGCAATTTCGCGGCAGATGACGTCGAAACTCTTGTCGATGCCCAGGGAGCGGCGCATGAAGGCGATGGTCTCCCGCAGCCTGGGGTCGATGGGCGTCCCGGTCAAAGAACCATCCCCCCGGCTAGCCCTTGGGCCGGAAGAAGAGGGCCGCCAGATAGCCGAAGACCACCGCCGCGGTGATACCGGCCGCCGCGGCGGCCACGCCGCCGGTGAAGGCCCCCAGGAGGCCCTTATGCTTCACGCCGTCTATGGCCCCCTGGGCCAGCAGGTGCCCGAAGCCGGTGAGGGGTACCGTGGCCCCCGCCCCGGCGAAGTTGACCAGGGGCTGGTAAAGCCCCAGGGCCGAGAGTACGGCCCCGCCAGCCACGAAACCCACCAGAATGTGGGCCGGCGTTACCCTGTAGCTAGTCAGATCCATGAGCAGCTGCGCCACCACGCACAGCAAGCCGCCCACCAGAAAAGCCTTCAGAAAGATCATTCTGCCGCCCCCTTGCACGGAAAAGGTCCGGCTCCCGTAAATTTTCATCCCCGGCGGCGCTAAGCGCCCTAAAGTACGACCCTCAGCGCGCCTCGATGGCCACGGCGTGGGCGATACCCGGAATGGTCTCGCCCTGCAGACTGCTGCACTTGCTGAACAGGGCGCCGGTGCCGATGCCCAGCACCCGCCGCAGCCGACCGGCCGCCAGTTCCTGCATCAGGTAGCCGCAGGTCACCACCGCCGAACAGGCGCAACCGCTGCCCCCGGCGTGGGTATCCTGGCGTCGGTGGTGGTAGATGAGCAGCCCGCAGTCGTTGAAGTGACCTGCGATGTGGTAGCCCTTCTGCTCCACGAGCTTGCCGGCCAGGACCAGGCCGTAGGCCCCCAGGTCCCCCGATAGGAACAGGTCGTAGTCGCCGGGCACCCTGCCCGTGTCCTCCAGGTGCCGGACTATGGTGTCCGCGGCCGCGGGGGCCATGGCCGCGCCCATGTCGTTGGGGTCCGCGGAGCCCAGGTCCACCACGCGGCCCACGGTGGCGTGCGTGACCACCGGACCGGCCCCCCGGCGCGCCAGCAGCATGGCCCCGGCTCCCGTCACAGTCCACTGGGCCGACATGGGGCGCTGGACCCCTTGCTCCGTGGGGTAACGGTACTGGCGTTCCGCGGTGCTGAAATGGCTGGAGGCGCCGAGCAACACGTACTCGGCGAAGCCCCCGTCGATGAGCATGGCGGCCAGGGCCATACCTTCATACATGGTGGCGCAGGCCCCGTACAGGCCCAGGAAGGGAATCCCCAGCACGCGCGCCGTGAAGTCGGCCGCAATGATCTGGTTCAAAAGGTCACCGGCCAGGAGAAAGTCCACGTTCTGGGGCGCGAGGTTGGCCTTTTGCAGGGCCTTCTGCATGGCCTCTTCCAGCATGCGTTGCTCGGCCTTTTCCCAGCTCTTCTCCTTGTAGTACGGGTCCTCGACCACCTTGTCGAAGGTGTGCCCCAGGGGGCCCTGCCCCTCCTTGGGTCCCACGATGGCCGCCGTGGATACGATTACTGGTGGCTGGTGAAAGAAATAGGTCTGCTGTCCTATCTTTTTGGCGGCTATCCCCACGGTGCGTCCCCCCAAACCTCAGGGCCGCAGGAAAAAGTGGTATAGCAGTGCCGCGGCCCAGGCCGTGAAAATCCCGAAAACCAGCACCGGTCCGGCAATGGTAAAAAGCCGCGCCCCCACGCCCAGCACCAGCCCTTCGGTGCGGTACTCCATGGCCGGGGCCACCATGGAATTGGCAAAACCGGTGATGGGTACGATGGCCCCCGCGCCGGCAAAGCGGGCCAGTTCGTCGTACAGGCCTAAACCCGTGAACAGGGCCGCCAGAAACACCAGCGTGGCCGCGGTGGCCGCGCCGGCGTCCAGCAGCGTCAGGCCACGTGCCAGGAAGAAATTCTGAATGAGCTGGCCCAGGACCGCAATGAGGCCCCCGACCGCAAAGGCGGCCCCGACGTTGCGGAGCACGGGGGGCCTGGGTCTTACCTGGTTGACCAGTTCCCGGTAGAGCCGCTTTTGCATCTCGCCCGGCAGAGAATCCCAGTGCGTGGTCACACAGCATCCCCCCGCAAGGTGCACGTCCCCGCCTGCTAATCGGTGTAGGCCACCTTAACGTTGGCCTTGTATTCCACCACCTGACCGTTGCGGACGTTGGCCGTGAAATTGATTACCTCCACCCCGGTAATGTTGCCAAGCGCACGGGACGCTTCGGCCACGGCCGCCTGCACCGCGGATTTCCATCCGTCTGCAGAACTGCCCACGAGTTCGGCCACTTTGACGTGCACGGCCATTCCTCCCCTGAGAAAATATCTACCGGCTAGTATGGTTGGCCGGTAGCTTTTTATGCAGGGCCGTGCTCACTGGTTAATGCTTTCCCTGAGCCTCTTCAAGGCCTGTCGTTCCAGGCGCGAGACCTGCACCTGCGAAAGGCCGAGACGTCGCGCCACGTCGGCCTGGGTGCGGTCCTCGAAAAAGCGCCAACGCAGGATCTGGTGCTCCCGGTCGGGCAGGGTGGCCAGCAGGTCCTCCAGGGCCAGCCGCTCGGCCAGCCAGTCGGCCTGTTCCTCCTCACCGCGCAACTGGTCCAACAGGTAAATGGGTTCGCCGTCGTCCTGGTAGGTGCTCTCGTAAATGGAGGTGATGCCCTGCGAGACCTCCATTGCCGCGACCACTTCCTCTCGGGAACAACCCACCGCCTCGGCCACCTCACCGACCGAGGGTTCCCGCCCCAACTGGCCCATCAGGTGTTCCCTGGCCCGGCCCACGCGCCAGGCCATCTCCTTCAGGGAACGGCTCACCTTAATCTGCCCGTCGTCCCGCAGGAACCGACGGATCTCGCCCACGATCATGGGGACCGCGTAGGTCGAAAACTTCACGTTTAATTGCGGGTCGAATTTGTCGATGGCCTTCATAAGGCCGATGCAGCCGATCTGGAACAGGTCTTCCGGGTCGTGGCCGCGGTTTTGAAAGCGCTGCACCAGGTTGAAAACCAGGCGCAGGTTGCACTGCACCAGCCTTTCCCTGGCGGCCGCGTCCCCGGCGCGCGCCCTCTCCAGCAGGGCCCTGGTTTCCGCATCGCCCAGGAGGGGATAGCGCGGCACGTTCATGGCCAGCAACCGGTAGTCCATACCGCCACCACCTACTGTTCCGGCCGGGACAGGAGCTTGTACATGGCCACCCGGGTGCCCCGCCCCGGCGCGGAATCAACCTCCAGACGGTCCATGAAGGACTGCATGAAAACGAAACCCAGACCCGGCCGCTCCGGGTCCGTGGAGTACCCCGGTTCCAGCGCCCGGGAGACGTCGTCGATACCGCGCCCCCGGTCCTCGACCAGGATTTCCAGGGCGTCGTCGTGCAGGTAGGCACAAATGGTCACCGTGCCCTCCGGACCGCCGCCGTAGCCGTGGACGATGGCGTTGGTCACGGCCTCCGAGACCGCCACCTTGATCTCCTCCAGGTCGGCCAGGGTGTAGTCCAGCTGGGTGGCGAAGGCCGCCACGGTAACCCTGGCCAATCCCACGTTCTCCGGCCGACTGGGAAATTCCAGCTTCATCTCATTTTTTATTGCCATTTGTCTGCCTCCTTATACACCGGTTGCCAGCGCCGCGGCTTCGTCGCCGAATTCCGGCATGATACGCAGGATACCCGAAAGCTCCATGATGCGTCGCACCTGCGGCCGCAACCCCACGAGGCTGATGCGGCCACCCCGGCGGTGTAAGGCCCGGTACCTTCCCAGAATGACGCCCAGGCCCGAACTGTCGATGTAGGCCAGCCCTTCCAGATTGAGCACCAGGTGCTTTACGCACCCGTCCGCCAACACCCCTTCCAGGACCCTGCGAAAGGCGTCGGCCTCCCGGAGGTCCAGCTCCCCCCCGACGCGAATCACCGCGGCCTCTTTCCTGATCTCCACGTCAATCTGCATGTCCACCCCTCCGTTACCCCGAGTGCGCCGTGGTTAGACGGCCCTTGCCATCCCCGACTCGACGTGCGAACTGCGAGCGCGGCATGGTGCACTTCACCAATAGTTTCGAGATACCGGGTCTTTTTCCTGCTAATTATTACCAAGCATGCTGTCGAAAACGCCCGGGATAACCCCCGCAAAGCGGGCATAAGCATAGCACGGGGGTCGTCATGACCGGAGGTCTGCTGCGGTTTCTGTCCGGGACCGGGCTGCTGCCCCGGCCCGCCCTGCTGGTGACGGCGCTGGTCTTCCTGGCGGGAGGGGTACTGGGAGTCCTGAACGCCACACAACTCGAGCCGCCCGCGGCCGCCGAGCTCAAATCCTGGCTGGAGGGTTCGCTCGAGCCCCCCCACTTCGAAAGGGCCCTGGCCGCCAGTGTGGGCCAGTACGCCGGCACCATCGGGGCCCTGTATTTGAGCGGGCTGACGGGCATCGGCATCCCGGTCCTGCTGGCCATCGTTTTCCTGCGCGGCCTGGCGGCGGGGTTCACCGTGGCCTTTCTGGTGCGGGAAATGTCCTGGCCCGGCCTCTGGCTCGTGCTGACCTGTCTGCTCCCGCCGGCGCTGCTGTACTTCCCCGCGCTGGTGGTCGCCGGAGCCGCGGCCCTTTCCTTTGCGCTGCTGGTGCTGCGCCACTGCTGGCGGGGCGGCGGTAGCCTCTGGCCGGGCTTTCTCGCCTACAGCGGCATCATGCTGGTACTCGGGCTTTCCGGCCTGGGGGCGGGCCTCGTGGCCGCGGCCCTGCCAGGGGTAACCCTGCGCTGGCTTTAGCTCTTGTTGCAACCGGGAGGTGCGGACGGTGATCGCTCTCTTTCTGACCGTGCGCCAAGTCCTGCGCACCGTCGCCCGCTACGCCCTGATGGCGGCCCTATTGCTCTTCCTGCTGTCCCAGGTGGTGGCCGTGGTCAGAAACCATTGGCCCGCACTGCACCCCGTGGCCGCCACCTCGCTGGACATCGGGGAAGGCACCACGGTGGACCGCCTCGTAGACCTGCTCCTGGAAAAGCTCAAGGAGTTTTACCGCGGGAGGCCCTGAGCCGACCGCCGGGGATGAATGGCGCCGCAGGGCGGGTAGGTTCCCTTCGCCCATCCGAAGCGAATCCCTTGGTCCACACTTTCCCCCGGGAATCTTCCCGTGCCCCAAGCCACCCCACCCGGCAGGAAGAAGGCACGCCGAAGGCGAATTTGTCGGGCGGACAAGGGGGGACCCCGGTGCCGGCCCGGTGGGCGGACCTGTTCCTGGATTACCTGCTTCTGGAGCGGGGCCTGGCGGAGAATACCCTGCGGGCCTACCGCCGCGACCTGGACGACTACCTGGCCTTTCTGGCACGGGCCGGTCTGGATCTTGAGGCCGGTGACGCCGTGCCGTGCTACCTGCGGGACCTCCAGGCGCGGGGGTGCGCACCGGCCACCCGGGCCCGCCGCCTGAGCTGCCTGCGCCGTTTTTACCGTTTCCTCACCTTGGAAGGTCTGGTGGGGACCGACCCGACGGCCGCCGTACCGTCGCCCCGCAGGGGTCTGAAGCTACCCCGGGTGCTCACCGCGGGCGAGGTGGACCGGTTGCTGACCCAGCCCCGCACCTCCACGCCCACGGGCCTGCGCGACCGCGCCATGCTGGAACTGCTCTACGCCACGGGGCTCAGGGTCTCGGAACTGGTGGCACTGAAGGTGGCCGATGTGAACGTGGCCCAGGGCTACGTGCGCTGTCTAGGTAAGGGGCAGCGCGAGCGGGTGGTCCCCTTCGGTTCCGTGGCCGCCCGCTACCTGCAGGCCTACCTCACCGAGGTACGGCCCCGGCTCGTGGCACGGCGCAGCCCCTACCTTTTCGTCAACCGGCAGGGCAGGCCCCTTTCGCGCCAGGCCCTGTGGAAGCTGATAAAAAAGTACGCCCGTGGGGCCGGCATCGACAAAACCATCGGCCCCCACGTCCTGCGCCATTCCTTTGCCACACACCTACTGGAAAACGGGGCCGACCTACGCACGGTCCAGGAGTTGCTGGGCCACGCCGACATCTCCACCACCCAGATCTACACCCACGTCTCGACCGCGCACCTCAGGGAGGTATACGCGCGGGCCCACCCGCGGGCCTGAAGGGCGGTCCGGCCGGGCCACGTTGGGGAGGCGCGTGAGTTGATAAGACGGGTCGTCCTTATGGTACTGGACGGGGTCGGCGTGGGGGAACTGCCCGACGCGGCCCTGTACGGCGACGCCGGTAGCAATACGCTGGTGCACACCGCCCGCGCCGCGGGCGGGCTGAGCCTTCCCCACCTGAACCATCTGGGGCTGGGTCGTCTCGCACCCGTCGCCGGACTGGACCCGGTGCCCGCGCCGGCCGGATGCTACGGCCGCATGGCGGAAAGGTCTCCCGGAAAGGATACCATGACGGGGCACTGGGAAATGGCCGGCCTCATCCTGGACCGCCCCTTTCCGGTCTACCCCGAGGGCTTTCCCCCCGAGGTGATCCGGCCCTTCGAGGCCAGGATCGGCCGCCGGGTCCTGGGCAACAGACCGGCCTCGGGGACCGCCATCATAGAGGAACTGGGTGCCGAGCACCTGGCCACGGGTCGGCCCATCGTCTACACCTCGGCGGACAGCGTATTCCAGATCGCGGCCCACGAAGGGGTTATACCCGTGGAGGAACTCTACCGCATGTGTGCCATCGCCCGGGAAATCCTGGTGGGCGAGCACGCCGTGGGCCGCGTCATCGCCCGGCCCTTCACCGGGACGCCCGGCAGTTTCCGGCGCACCCCGCGCCGCCGCGACTTCCCCCTGCCGCCGCCCCGCCCCACCCTGCTGGACAGGCTGGCGGCCCGGGGGCTAGAGGTGGTGGCCGTGGGCAAGGTTTACGACCTCTTCGCCGGGCGCGGCATCACGCGCGCCGTACCGGCGGCCGGCAACGCCGAACTCTTCGCCCGCACCCTGGAAGCCCTGTCCGCCACCCGGGCGGGCCTGGTGCTGACGAACCTGGTGGACTTCGACACCCTTTACGGGCACCGCAACGACGCGGCGGGATTCGCCGCGGCCCTGGAAGATTTCGACCGCCGCCTGCCCGAACTGCTGGGCACCCTCACTGGAAACGACCTGCTCATTATCACCGCGGACCACGGGTGCGACCCCACCACGCCGAGCACGGACCACTCCCGGGAGTACGTGCCGCTCCTGGTCTACGGCCCCGGCGTCCGGAGCGGCGTGGACCTGGGGACCAGAGAGACCTTTGCGGACCTGGGGGCCACCGTGGCCGAAATCTTCGGTGTGGAAGCCCCGGCCGGGACCTCTTTTTTGAACGACGTCCTGGGAGGCGCGGCTTGAGGTGCGCATGTACGACCTGATCATGAAAAAGCGCGACGGCGGAACCCTGAGCACCGAGGAAATCGGGTTCTTCGTGCGCGAGTATACCCGCGGCGGCATCCCGGACGCCCAGGCCGCGGCCCTCCTGATGGCCGTCTACTTCCGCGGACTGGACCCCCGGGAGACCGCAGACCTCACCCTGGCCATCGCCTCCTCGGGCCAAAGACCCGCGCCCCCCGGTGCGGGCCCATGGGCGGACAAGCACAGCACGGGCGGCGTAGGCGACAAGACCACCCTGGTGGTCGTACCCCTGGTGGCGGCCGCGGGCGTGCCGGTGCTGAAAATGGCCGGCCGCAGCCTGGGCCACACTGGCGGAACCATCGATAAACTGGAAAGTATCCCCGGGTTCGATACCGGCCTGAGCCTCGAGGCCGCTTTGCGGCAGGTGCGGGAGGTGGGCGCGGTCATCGTGGGCCACACGCCCGAGCTGGCCCCGGCCGACGCCAAACTCTACAGCTTGCGGGATCTGACCGCCACCGTGGACAGTCTCCCCCTCATTGCCGCCAGCATCATGGGCAAGAAGCTGGCTACCGGGGCCCGGGCCCTGGTGCTGGACGTCAAAACAGGGCGGGGGGCCCTGATGACCTCCCCGGAGGAGGCGGTGGCGCTGGCCCGTATGATGGTGGACATCGGTACCCGCGCCGGCGTGGCCACCGCGGCCCTGGTCACCGACATGGACCAGCCCCTCGGCCGGGCCGTGGGGAACGCCCTGGAAGTGCGGGAAGCCATAATGACCCTCCAAGGTGCCGGCCCCCCGGACCTCACCGAACTGGCCCTGCGGCTGGGCGGCCATCTCCTTTTCCTGGCCGGCGCGGCGCCGGACGCGGAGGCCGGCTTCGGCAGGCTGTCCCGCCTGCTCGCTGAGGGGGCCGGGCTGGCCAAACTCCGTCAGATCGTGGCGGCCCAGGGCGGCGATCCGCGTGTAGTCGAAGAGCCGGACCGCCTCCCCGCGGGGGCAGTGAGCATAACCGTAAGCGCGCGGAAATCCGGCTGGCTTGCGGTCCTGGACGCCCGCAAAGCCGGCGAGGCGGCCCTGCTGCTGGGCGCCGGCCGCACCGTTCCCGGCGTGCCGGTTGACCACGGTGCGGGCATTGTGCTCCACAAGAAGGTGGGGGACCCCGTGGGCGCCGGCGAGGTCCTCGCCACCCTTTACGCGGCGACCCCGGAGGCCACGGCCGCCGCTGCGGCCCGTCTGCAGGAGGGCGTGGCCGTCGCCCCCGTTCCGCCGCCTGCCCGCCCCCTCATCCACACCGTGGTTGGCGCATAAGACCCGTCCGCCCAGGGATAATAAAGCGTGATCCCAGGTTGGGGGGCCGAAGGGTCTATGTTCTGGCAGGCCTTGCTGCTGGCGATAGGTTTCACTTTCGCGGCGACCGGGGCGGCCCGGGCGGAAACCGCACCGCCGGCACCGGCGGGTGAGCTGACCACCACCGCCCAGGCCGCGGTGCTGATGGATGCCGCCCAGGGACAGGTACTCTACGCTAAAGAACCCCACAAGCGGCTGCCCATGGCCAGCGTGACCAAGCTCATGACCATGCTGCTGGCCGTGGAGGCCGTGGAGCAAAACCGCGCCGGGATGGACGAAACCGTGGTGGCCAGCGAAAACGCCTGGAAAATGGGCGGTTCCCAGATTTACCTCGCCCCAGGCGAGAAAATGAGCTTCCGGGATATGCTCATAGCCGTAGCCGTGGGGTCGGCCAACGACGCCAGCGTGGCCCTGGCAGAACACCTGGCCGGCTCGGAAGAAGCCTTCGTCCGGATGATGAACGAAAAGGCCCGGGAGCTGGACATGAAGAACACTCGTTTCGCCAACTCCACGGGCCTGCCGGCCGAGGGGCACTACACCTCGGCCTACGATCTCGCCCTGCTCATGCGCGAAGCCCTGAACCATCCCCTGTTCATGGAACTGTCCGCCATCAAGGAATACGACCTGCGCGGCGGCAGGTTCAAGCTCTGGAATACCAACAAGCTCCTGTGGTTCTACGAAGGAACCGACGCCGGCAAGACCGGCTGGACCGGTGAGGCCAAATACTGCCTGGCTTCTTCGGCCCGGCGCGGCAACCTGAGGCTCATCGCCGTGGTGCTGGGCACCCCGGAACCCAAAAGCCACTTTCGGGAGTCCATAAAACTGTACAATTACGGCTTCGCCCGCTACAGGGCCGTGGACCTGGCCACCCGGGAGACCGTAATCCAGGAACTGCCCGTGGCGAAGGGCACGGTCGCAAGCGTGGCCGTGGTCCCGGCCCGCCCGGTTACCCTGGTCCTCCCCAAGGGCCAGGACAAAAGCCTCACCACCCGCGCCGAACTGCCTCCCAGGTTGACGGCGCCGCTGGCCGCGGGCCAGAAGGTGGGCAGCTACCACGTGCTGAAGGACGGCCGGGAGCTCCTGGCCGTGGACCTGGTCACCCGAGAAGGGGTGGATAGAGCCGCCCTGCCGCTGATGGTACAGAGGGTGGTCCGTAAGGTATACGGTCCCTGACCCGGCTTTAGCTTACCTTGGCCTCCAGCCGCAACTTGTCGGCGATCATGGCGATGAATTCGGAGTTGGTGGGCTTGCCGCGGTCCAGATTGATGGTGTAGCCGAAGAATTTGGTCATCATCTCCACGTTGCCGCGGTCCCAGGCCAGCTCGATGGCGTGCCGGATGGCCCGCTCTACGCGGCTGGGGGTCGTCTGGTACTTGTTCGCGATCATGGGATAGAGTTCTTTGGTGACGGCACCCAGCAGGTTGACTTCGTTGATCACGGCCAGGATGGCGTCCCGCAGGTAGTGGTAGCCCTTTATGTGGGCCGGGACCCCCATCTCGTGAATGATGTTGGTAACGGCCAGGTCCAGATTCTTGGATTTGCCCGCGGCCATAACTTTGGCCATGTTCACCCCGTTGGCCAGTTGCCTGATACGCGTGGCCAGCACCGCGAAGTCGAAGGGCTTCAGAATGTAGTAATCGGCGCCCAGTTCCACGGCGCGCTGGGTGGTGCTCTCCTGACCGAAGGCCGTGAGTATGATTACCTTGGGTCGCGGGCTGATGCCGTCCGCGAGCAACTGTTCCAGCACCCCGATGCCGTCCAGGTGCGGCATGATGATGTCCAAAAGTACTATGTCCGGATGGTGTTGCCTGATCAGGTCCAGAGTTTCCAGGCCGTTGTAGGCAATGCCGATCAGCGTCAGATCCTCCTGCCGGTCCAGGAAATCTCGCAACAATTCGCACAACTCCCGGTTGTCGTCGGCGATCAGAACCTTGATGTTTCTTTTCATCCGCCGTCTCCCCTCCTGCCAGGAAAATTTTCCAGTGGGCAATTCGACGGGGTGCCGGGATCTCCTTGTGGAATGACTTGTGGATAACAAAAATAAAATTGACGAAAAAAATCACGTCCTGTCGCCGGCTATCTCCACCTCCCGCAGCATCCACTCCGCAAAGGTGCCGTAGCCCCGCGTGGGGTCATTGACGAACACGTGGGTTACCGCACCCACCAGCCTTCCGTCCTGAAGGATGGGGCTGCCGCTCATGCCCTGCACGATCCCCCCGGTCAGTTGCAGCAACCTCTCGTCGGTGACCTTGAAGACCAGGCCCTTGCGGTCGCGGAAGCGCTGGGGGAATACCCGGGTGATCTCGATGCGGAAACTCTCGATGCGGCCGTCTTCGAGCACGGTGAGCACCTCGGCCGGGCCGGTGCGGACCTGGTCCGCGAAGGCCACGGGGACGGGTTGGGGATAAAGGGGATTGGCCTCCGGCAATTGCCGCAAGATCCCGAAGATGCCGCAGGGCGTGTTCTTGAGAATGCTCCCTTCCAGGCCGGAACCGCCGGTGAAGACCCCGATCTTTTCTCCCGGCTGCCCGCGTTGTCCGGCACGAACCCTCAGGATGGTGGCCTCCACGATGCGGCCCTCGGCAAGGTCTGTTTTTTGCCCCCAAGGGTGGTCGGATACCACGTGTCCCAGGGCGCCGTAGCGACCGCTTTCGGGATCGTAAAAGGTTAGGGTGCCCACACCGGCGGCGCTGTCCTTCACCAGCAGGCCCACCCGGTAGCGGCCGGTCTCGGGGCAGTACACCGCATGGATGGTCCGCCTGACGACTTGCTCCCCCTGCCGCACTTCGAGTTCCACCGTACCCCCGACCCTGCCGGCCCGGTCGATTAAGGTCCGGGTTTCTTCCTCGGTGCCGACCGCCTGTCCTCCCACCTTGAGGATTACGTCCCCGGGTCCGAGGCCGGCCTCGGCGGCCGGACACCTGACCTCGCCGCTGCGGTCCACCACGGGCGCCAGGTCCACCACCACAACCCCCTGGCCGTGTAGCAACACCCCGATGGAATGCCCGCCGGGCACCACCCTGACCGCGGGCAATACCTGGACCAGTATATGCCGGAGGGGAAGAAAATCGAACAAGCGGAGTTCGAGGTGCCACTCGCCGGTACGGCGCGCCACCAGGACGCCGGGGCGCTCGATGGCCAGCTGTCCCTCCGGACCGCGCCGCACGTGCCAGGACAGGCCCGGCGGCGGCACGGGGCCCACGGACCAGGGTTCGCCCACGGCCACGCGCTGCTGCACGGGCAGATCAAAAAAACTGCGTACTTCCGTACGCAGCAGTCCGAGCAGCAAACCCATTGTCACGCATACGGCAGTCAATCTCTTCCAAGACAGTGCCCATCCCTCCCGGGTTTAACTTAACCGGGGAGGAAGGCCTTTATCCCGGCAGGGACCGTGTGGGGACCGCTCACGTTGGAGACCGCGAAGATTACGAGGTCGTGCCGGGCGGCGCGGCGCGGACCGCGCGGCGGAGCTGCCGGGCGTGCTCCAGTACCGCGCCGGTGGCCTCACGGCCTCCGAGCATGCGGGCCAGTTCCACCACCCGGTCCTCCTCGCTCAGCAGCGGCTCGACCACGGTGCTGGTCAGGCCGCCGACGGTCTCCTTGGTAATGCGCCAGTGCCGCTCCGCCAGGGCCGCGATTTGGGCCGCGTGGGTGACGCCGATGACCTGCCGGTGCCGACTTATGGCGTGCAGCTTGGCCGCTATGGCCGTCAGGGCCCGGCCCCCCACGCCCGTGTCCACCTCGTCGAAAACCAGGGTGGGGGTCCGGTCCGCGCCGGCCAGGAGGGCCTTCACGGCCAGCATGATCCTGGCCAGCTCTCCTCCGGAGGCGACCTTCGCCAGGGGCCGCGGGGGCTCACCGGGGTTGGTGGCGATCAGGAATTCCACCCGGTCCCCGCCGTGGGGTGCGGGTTCCTCCAGCGAGGTCACGGCCACCCGGAAGAGGGCACCGCCCATCTCCAGGGAGGCCAGTTCCCGGGTTACCAGTTCTTCCAGTTTCCGGGCCGCCTCCAGACGCGCCCTCCTCAGACCCTCGGCCTTCTCGGTCCACCGGGCCGTCAGCTCCGCCATGGTCTCGGAAAACCGCTGGGCCTGGGCGAGCAATTGCTCCAGCCGCGACAGTTCCTCCGCGGCGCGCCCGCGCCAGCGCAGCACCTCTTCCACGGAAGCGCCGTACTTCCCCTTGAGGTGGCGCAGGAGGGCCAGCCGCTGCTCGATTTCTTCCAGGCGGCCCGTGTCCAGGGCCCCTTCCTCCTGGTAGGCGGCCAGAGTGCGCGCCACCTCCGCCACCTGGTCGGCCGCGCTCCCCAGGGCCGCGGCCGCCCCCTGAACTCCCGGTTCCAGGGCCGCCAGTTCCCGCAATAGCGCCCCGGCGCGGCCCAGCAAATCCACCACTGCGGGCTCGTCTCCCATACCCCCGTAGAGCAGGGCGTAGGCCTCACCGGCCAGGCGCAGGATCTTCTCGGCGTGCATCAGACGGCGCCGCTCGGCCTGCAGTTCCTCCTCCTCCCCGGGTCTCAGGCGGGCGCGGTCGATTTCCGCCACCTGATGACGCAGGTCCTCCACCCGCCGGGCCAGGGAGGGATCCTCTCCCGCGATCTGCTGCCACAGGGCCCGCAGGCGCTGCCATTCCCGATAGATCTGGCCGGTGGCCGCTACCTCATCCTGCAAGCCCGCAAAGTTATCCAGTAACTCGCGGTGCCGTTCGTGGGAAAAAAGGGTGTAGTACTCGTGCTGCCCGTGGAGGGCCACCAGGGCGTAGCCGATCTGCCGGTAGAGATTCAGGGGCACCACCTGGCCGTTGACGCGGCATATGGTCCGGCCCCCGCGGGAAAGTTCCCGTACCAGCAGCAACTGACCGTCCTCCGGAGGCTCCAGGCCGAGTCCCGCCAGGTGCGCCTCCATGCCCGGCACGCCCTCGAGGTCGAAAAAGAGGTGTACTACGGCGCGCTCCTCCCCGGTGCGGATCAGCTCGGTGCTGGCCCGGCCGCCCAGACCGATGCCCAGGGCCTCCAGGATGATGGACTTGCCGACACCGGTTTCGCCGGTAAGGATGTTCAGCCCGGGTCCGAACTCCAGGGCCACCTCGCGTAGCAGCACGAAGTTCCTGGCCCAGAGCGAGCGCAGCAACCCCTCACCTCCCCAGAAGTTCCCGGAAGCGCTGGCAAATAATGGTGGCAACCTCCTTGGGTTTCACCACCACGATGATGGTGTCGTCACCCGCCACCGTGCCCAGGACTTCCGACCACCCGGCCCGATCGATGGCCGCCGCCACACCCTGGGCCTCCCCGGGCAGGGTCTTGACCAGCACCAGGTTCTCGCTGTAATCCACGCCGAGAACGGAATCGCGAAAGAGAAGGCGCAGCCTTTCGGTGCGCCGAACGCTGGCCCGCTCCTCGGGCGAGGCATAGCAAAGGGTGTTCTCCCGGGGCAGCTTGACCAGCCCCAGCTCCTTGACGTCGCGGGATACGGTGGCCTGGGTGACGTTGAACCCCTCCTGGCGCAGGGCCAATACCAGTTCTTCCTGGGTCTCGATGGGCCGCATGCGTATGATTTCCAGTATCTTTCGCTGGCGCCGTACCTTCATGGGGAACACCTTCCCTCGGGTTTTAGCGTAACCGCTCCGGCTCCTTGAGCTTTTCGCGTAGCACCCGGTAGAAGCTCCTGTGGTTCAACCGCAAAAACCGAACGCCGAAGGGCGCGCGCCGCACGAGTACCCGATCGCCGCAGGTTAAGTGCCGGCCGTACTGGCCGTCCATGGTCAGCATTACCTCTCCCGGAGTGGAGCGCGGGACCACACGCACGGTACTGGTCGCCGGAATGACCAGGGGGCGGGCCGAAAGGGTGTGGGGACAGATGGGCGTGATGAGCATCAGTTCCAGCTCCGGCGCCACCAGGGGACCGCCCGCCGAAAGGGAGTAGGCCGTGGAACCGGTCGGGGTGGCCACGATAAGTCCGTCGGCCGAGTAGGTTTCCACATACTCGTCGTCCACGTAGGTTTCCAGGTGAATCAGCCGGGCGAAGGCCCCCTTGGTGATGACGGCGTCGTTGAGGGCGGTGTAGACATCCGCCCCTTCATTTTCCCGCTCCACTGTGGCCTGAAGCATCATGCGTTCTTCGACCACGTACTTCCCCTCCAGGACGCGCTGCAAGCCCAGCAGGGCCTCGGCGGCCTCCACCTCGGTCAGAAAACCCAGCTGGCCCACGTTGACCCCGAAGAGGGGCACCCCGTAGGGCGCCACGGCCCGGGCGCTCTGCAGCAGTGTGCCGTCACCGCCGAGCACCACCACGCAGTCGCAGGTCCGCCCCAGGGTGTCGAAGTCGTAGTCCGGCCTGGAGAGCTGCGCGCCCCCCGGTGCCCCCACCCGCACGGAGGCCCTCTGTGCTTCCAGCCAGGCCACCACGGTGGCCGCCACCCGCCAGACCTCCTCCTTTTCGGGATTCACCACCAGCCCGAACCGGCGCAAACTCTCCCCTCCCCCCCACCGTGCGGCCCGTCCTCAGTGCCCGCCCAGCAGGCCGACCACCAGCGCCCCCAGGCCGAAGGCCACCAGGTAGTGCCAGAGCGGGGCCCGCCGCGGCCCGGCGAACTGCGTCTGGAACCGAACCGGCAGCACGGCCTTCCGTTCCATGTCCACCAGCAGCACCCCGTGCACGGGAAAGGCGAGGTAATACTCCAGGAGCTGGCGGCGGGTCTCGGCGTCGGATTCACGTCCGGTGCGCCCGGTCTTGACTTCGGCCACGTAGCGCCGCCTGCCCCTGGCCACCAGCAGGTCGGCCTGCACGAAGCCCTCATGGACCTCCGGGCCCAGGGACCAGGTGATGGGGGCCCGGACCTGGGTGTCGATTACCCGGTAGCCTTCTGCGGCGAGCAATTGTTCGGCCCGGTGCTCGGCCCGCCGGGCGCGGCGGGCTTGTCGACGTACCTGCCAGGACCGCCACCGGCGGAACACCTGCCAGCCAAGCAGGAAGGCCACCAGCAGCGCCAGAATCACCAGGTCTTCCGGCCTCAAACGCGGTCCGCCCCTTTCCCCAGGACGAGGTGGGCCTCGGCCACCAGGGCCGCCGGGTCTCCCGCGCTGTAGCCCTGAGCGCCCCGCTGCTTAGAAAAATACAACAGATACTCGATGTTTCCCTCCGGACCCTTCAAGGGCGAGAAATCCAGACCGCGGACCTCCCAGCCCAGGGTGTCCGTGAGGAAGGCGACAAGGTCCCGCAACACCTCCACGTGCACTCTCGGGTCCCGCACCACGCCCCTTTTCCCGACCCGCGAGCGACCGGCCTCGAACTGGGGCTTGACCAGGGCAATGCCCTCCCCTTCCGGAACCAGCAGTTCCTCCAAGCGCGGAAGCACGAGCTTCAGTGAAATGAAAGAAACGTCGACCGTGGCAAAATCCGGCCGCGGGTCCAGCCTGGCCGCCTCAAGCTTCCGGATGTTGGTGCGCTCCAGCACCACCACCCGAGGGTCGCAGCGCAGGCGCCAGGCCAGCTGCCCGTAGCCCACGTCCACGGCGTAGACCAGCCGCGCGCCGTGTTGCAGGGCGCAGTCGGTGAACCCGCCGGTCGAGGCCCCCACGTCCAGCACCACGCGCCCCGCAAGGTCCACCCCGAAGACCCGCAGGGCCTTGGCCAGTTTGTATCCGCCCCGGCTCACGTAGGGGCACGGGTCGCCCCGCAGCTCCAGCCGCGCCTCCGGGGCTACCAGCTGTCCCGCCTTGGTGGCCGGCCTACCGTCGACATAAACGAGCCCGGCCATAATCGCGGACCGGGCCTGGGCGCGCGTGCGGCACAGTTTTCTTTCCACCAGGGCCGTATCCAGCCTTACTTTAGGCACGTAACGTTTTCCTTCGCCTCCCGAGCGACCCGAGTACTTCCTGCGCCACGGCCTCGGGGGTCAGCCCGTAGCGCGCCAGCAGCAGGTCCTGACTCCCGTGCTCCACGAAGGTATCGGGCAGCCCCATCCGCACCACACGCACCGCACTTAAACCCCGGTCCGCCAGCAGCTCCGCCACAGCGCTGCCGAACCCCCCGGCCAGCACGTGCTCCTCCAGGGTAACGACCAGACCGGTCCGTGCGGCCCACTCGAGCAGGTACCCTTGGTCCAGGGGCTTGGCGAACCGGGCGTTGATCACCGTGACCTCGACGCCCTGCGCCGCCAGTAGCTCGGCCGCCGCGCAGGCCACCGGCACCATGGTCCCCAAGGCCACCAGTACGGCGTCCTTTCCTTCCCGCAGCACCTCGGCGCGACCCACCGGCACCGGGCTCCATTCCGAGGGCACGGCGCCCGGGGCCCGACGCCGGGGGTAACGCACGGCCGCGGGTTGCCCTAGTTCCAGGGCAGTAAACAGCATGTTGGCCAGTTCGGCCGCGTCGCGCGGCGCCATAACCACCATGTTGGGCACGGTGCGCAAAAAAGCCAGGTCAAAGAGGCCCTGGTGCGTGGCCCCGTCGTCACCCACGATGCCGGCCCGGTCCACGGCGAAAACCACGGGTAGATTCTGCAGGCACACGTCGTGGATGATCTGGTCGTAGGCCCGCTGTAGAAAGGTGGAGTAGATGGCCACCACGGGCTTCAATCCCCCCCTGGCCATGCCGGCGGCCAGGGTCACGGCGTGCTGCTCGGCTATGCCCACGTCGAAGAAACGCTCCGGAAATTCGCGCGCGAAGTCCATCAGGCCCGTTCCGGCCGGCATGGCCGCGGTAATGGCCACCACCCGCGGGTCCCGGCGGGCCAGCTCCACCACCGTGCGGCCGAAAACCTCGGTGTAGGTGGGCCCTCCGCCCGTGACCTCGAGCTCACCCGTGTCCGCCCGGAAGGGGCCCACGCCGTGAAACAGGTCCGGATTGCGCTCCGCGGGCGGGTACCCCTTGCCCTTCTTCGTGAAAACGTGCACCAGAATCGGCCCCGGGGTCTGGCGGGCCTGTCGAAATACCTCCACCAGCAGGGGTATGTTGTGTCCGTCCACCGGGCCCAGGTACTTGAACCCCAGTTCCTCGAAAAACATGCCCGGCACGACCAAATACTTCAGGCTGTCCTTTAGCCGCTCCACCACCCGGGCCACCTTCGGCCCGATGGCCGGTATCTTATTGAGCAGGCGCTCGATTTCTTCCTTGCCGCGGCGGTACATGGGGTCCGTGCGCAACCGGTTCAGGTACTTGGCCAGGGCACCCACGTTCGGGGCAATGGACATCTCGTTGTCGTTCAAAACCACGATGAGGTCCTTCTGGAGGTGGCCCGTGTGGTTGAGGGCTTCAAAGGCCATGCCCGCCGTGAGGGCCCCGTCCCCGATGACCGCCACGACCCTGTAATCCTGGCCGGCCAGGTCCCGGGCCACCGCCAGCCCCAGGGCCGCCGAAACGGACGTGCTGCTGTGCCCGGTGGCGAAGACGTCGTGGACGCTCTCCTCGGGCCGCGGGAACCCGGAAATCCCGCCCAGCTGTCGTAAGCTCCCGAACTGCTGGTAGCGGCCCGTGACGAGCTTGTGGACGTAGGACTGGTGGCCCACGTCCCAGATGATCTTATCCCGCGGCGAATCGAACACGAAGTGGAGGGCGAGGGTGAGCTCCACCACGCCCAGGTTGGGGGCCAGGTGGCCGCCCGTACGCGCCGTGGTGGTAACGATGACCTCCCGAATCTCCGCGGCCAGCCGCTTTAAAGCCTCGAAGTCTAGGCGGCGCAGGTCGGCCGGCTCTTTAATCTGCGTGAGTAACAAGCCAGACGCACTTCCAGTTTCCATAATTTATCCCGAGTGCGGCGACGATGGTCCCCCCTCCGGGCCTTGGATTGCCCGGCACCGGACATAAGGGCGTACTCGGTTGATCTGGCCCCCGGAATTAACCCTTTCCGCGCCGGCGCCGAAACAGGCGCCAGCCTGTCAACCGCTCCCAGTAAGCCAGTACGCGACCGGCCAGGAACACCACCTCGTCGGCCCGGGCCAGGGCCAGCTGCTTGCCGGCCGCCTTGCCCGCCACCGTTAAGGCGGCAATGCCCGCCGTGGCGAGTACGGCCAGCAGGGTCCGGTCCAGGTGCGGCCACAGGCGCACCACCTGAAATACCAAAGACATGCCCATGGCCCCGCTCAGCGTGGTCGCGATGTCCCCGATGACGTCGTTGGTGATGTTGGCCACCTTGTCCGCATTGCGCACCAGTAAGAAACCCTGGTGGGCCCCCGGTACCTTCTGGGCCGCCCGCGCGTGAAAGGAGCTTTCGGAGGCCGCGGTAGAAGCAGTGCCCAGAATGTCGGCCACCACGTTGAGGGCCATGACCATAAGCAGGAAAAAAAAGGCGAAGACGAGGCTCCGCAACCCGTGCGTCAAGGTCTCCGCCAGAATCGAAAAGACCACGGTAAGAATAAAACTTCCCACGCCGACCAGGAAAACGTAGCGGGGAGAAAAAATGTGGTTGTTGCGGGCCAACGGCTTTTTCACCTTTTTTAGCACGGACTGGGGGTAAGTGATAACGGGCCGAGTAAACACTGTAGCTTAGGTCCAGCAGGATTTCCCAAGCGGCCACCGGCCGTCGCCGGCCCGGCGGTTTCCCTTTAAGGCCACCCCCGGTACGTTGCCGTAGCCGGAACTGGATTGCCACTCAGACTACACTCTAATCCCCGGCCCGCCCCGGTTACCCGGACAGCCTAGGGGTTTTCCCCGACGGGGCCACCCTTCCCTAGCCTCTTTTGCAGTACGGGTTTCAGCCAGCTATCGCCGGGCTGGGCCCCGGACCCGGCTCTGTCGCGTCTCGGTCAGGCATCCGCCCGTACCACTCAAGGCAGGCTACGCTGCACGCAGCTTTTACCACGTGCAGGTTTCGTCCCAAGCCATAGTTCGTCCTGGGGACTCCCCACGCACTTGGGTCTCCGCGGAGACGGGGTCCACGCCCACATGCCCTTGTGGGTCGCCCCATCCCCTTAACTCCCAGTACCAGCCCCCAGCTGGGCGCCGGCAGCCAGCACCAGGAACTTCATCGCTGTGCCCTTGACGGATTTTTAGGCCCGTCTTCGGAAAAGGCTCCCCGACTAGGATACTGCATCACTTACCCTTATCCGTTATGAACACAGCCGCACATTCATTATACCACGAGCCGTAAGGGCAGGCAAAAGCCTAAAACTCCCTGCGCAGTACGAAGTCTACCACCCCGCACAAGAATACACCTCGCGGCCCGAATTCTTGCAAACTTGCCACGGCCCGGGCGCCGAGGGTTGCCGCCATTTCCCGTGCCGCCGTCAGACCGTACATTAAGGGGTAGGTCTGTTTACGGTTGCGGCGGTCGCTCCCCGCGGTCTTGCCCAACACCTCGGTCCGGCCCTCGACGTCCAGAATGTCGTCCACGATCTGAAAGGCCAGGCCCAGGTGCTCCGCGTAGGCCGTCAGGGCCCGCAGTTCCCCCTCACTGGCTCCACCTAGAATGGCGCCGGTCCGGACCGCAGCCCGGTAAAGGGCGCCCGTTTTGTGTCGGTGGACGTACTCCAGAGTGGCACCGTTCATCTCTTCGGGCGCGGTCAGGGTATCCACCACCTGGCCGCCGATAAGCCCGGTGCTTCCGGCCAGGTTCGCCACCTCGCCGATGACACGCACCACGGCCTCCGCCGGCAGGCCCTCTTCGGTGGCGCACAGGGTCAGCAGCCTGAAGGCCAGGGTCAGCAGGGCATCCCCGGTCAGGATGGCCGCGGCCTCCCCGAAAACCCGGTGGCTGGTGGGCCGCCCGCGCCGGAGGTCGTCATTGTCCATAGCCGGCAGGTCGTCGTGAATCAGCGAGTAGGTGTGGAGTACCTCCAGGGCGCAGGCCGCCGGCAGCACCCGCAGGGCCTGGCCGCCGACGGCCTCGGCGGCCGCCAGCACCAGAACGGGTCTTAAGCGCTTACCACCCGCCAGGACGCTGTAGCGCATGGCCCGGTGGATGAGCGGGGGGTAGGTGTCTTCGGGCGGCAGGTAACGTTCCAGCGCCGCCTCCACCAGTTCCTTTTTGTGCTCCCACTCGGCCGCGAAGTCCAAGGGCGCCATTCCTTCAGGCCCGGCGGCAAACCACGCGTGCATGGCCGCGGCAGGCAGAGGTTTACACTCAGGGAATCAGTCCGGCCTCCCGCTCGGCCGCCTCCACGGTATTCATCAGGAGCATGGTCACGGTCATGGGGCCCACGCCGCCCGGCACCGGAGTGATGGCCGCGGCCTTTTCCTTGATGGCCTCGAAGTCGCAGTCCCCCACCAGGCGGAAGCCCTTAGGCGCCGAGGGATCCTCCACCCGGTTGACGCCCACGTCGATGACCACGGCCCCTTCCCTTATCATGTCCGCGGTAATGGCCTTGGGCACGCCCATGGCCGCCACCACGATGTCGGCCTGCCGGGTGAAGTAGGCCATGTCCTTGGTACCGGTGTGGACCACCGTCACGGTGGCGTTGGCGCCCTTCTTCTTCTGCATCAGCATGGCCGCCAGAGGCTTGCCCACGATGTTGCTCCGGCCGCAGATGACCACGTGCTTTCCGTCGGGATCGAAGCCGCTCCGCACCAGAAGCTGCTGGACCCCGTGGGGGGTACAGGGCAGGGGACAGGGTTCGCCGCGGAGCAGCTTGCCCTGGTTGATGGGGTGGAAGGCGTCCACGTCCTTTTCCGGCGAGATGAAGTTGATAACCTTCTCCGTGTTGACGTGCTTAGGCAGGGGCAACTGCACCAGGACGCCGTGGAACTTGGGATCCCGGTTCAACCGGTCCACGGTCTGCAGGACCTCTTCCTCGGAGGCGTCGGCCGGCAGGTTGATGGTCTGCTCGAACATCCCGATCTCCTCGGCGCCCTTGGCCTTGGCCGTGACGTAGGAGACCGAAGCCGGGTCCTGCCCCACCAGCACCACACCCAGTCCCGGCGTGATGCCCTTCTCCTTCAATCTCTTGACCCTCTCCTTTAGTTCTTCCCTGATCTGCGCCGCCACTTCCGTGCCCTTGATGATCTTGGCCGCCATACATCCGTCCTCCTTTATTCTAAAAGTCTTCCAGACCCCGCAGGAAAGCGTCGATGGAGCGCGAGGCCTTCCTGCCCGCCCCCATAGCGCTGATGACCGTGGCCGCGCCGGTGACGATGTCCCCCCCGGCCCAGACCCTGCGTTTGGTGGTCTTACCCGTAGCCTCGTCGGCCACCACCGTGCCCCGGCGCGTGGTTTCCAGCCCGGGCGTGGTCTGGCCGATCAGCGGGTTGGGAGTGGTGCCCAGGGCCACGATAACGGTATCGACCTCCATGAGGAATTCGCTCCCGGGCTTGGGCACGGGCCTCCTGCGGCCAGAAGCGTCGGGCTCGCCCAGTTCCATCTCGATGCACTCCATGGCCTTTACCCAATTCCCTTCGTCGCCGATGAAGCGCACCGGATTGGTGAGGAACTTGAAGTGCACACCCTCTTCTTCCGCGTTCTCCACCTCTTCGAGACGGGCCGGCATTTCGGCGCGGGAGCGCCGGTACACGATGTACACCTCTTCGGCCCCGAGGCGCAGGGCGCAGCGCGAGGCGTCCATGGCCACGTTGCCGCCGCCGATTACGGCCACGCGCCTGCCGACCTTTATGGGAGTGTCGTACTCCGGGAAGCGGTAGGCCCTCATAAGGTTGACGCGGGTGAGGAACTCATTGGCGGAATAGATACCGTTGAGGTTTTCTCCAGGAATATTGAGGAACATGGGCAACCCGGCCCCGGTGCCGAGGAAGACGGCGTCGTACTCTTGAAGCAGTTCGTCCAGGGTGGCCGTCCGGCCCACCACGAAGTCCAGTACCAGCTCCACACCCAGCGATTTCACGTACTCCACTTCGGCCCATACGATGTGCTTGGGCAACCGGAATTCCGGGATGCCGTAGATCAGCACGCCGCCGGGCGCGTGCAGGGCCTCGAAGATGGTCACCTGGTGGCCCAATAAAGCCAGGTCCGAGGCCACCGTGAGTCCTGCCGGACCCGAACCGACCACCGCGACCCGCTTGCCGGTGGGCGGCGCCTTTTCCACGCCGCGCACTTTATCGCGGTTGGCCAGTTCCCAGTCGGCGCAGAAGCGCTCCAGCCGGCCGATGGCCACCGGCGTGCCCTTCTTGCCCAGGGTGCAGCGGGCTTCGCACTGCACCTCCTGGGGGCAAACCCGACCGCAGATGCCGGGCAGGCTGTTCTTACTCTTGAGGATTCTGACGGCTTCCTCGAACTCGCCGTCTTTGACGGCGGCGATAAACTCCGGAATGTCAATACCCACCGGACATCCCTCGGCGCAGGGCCGCTTCTTGCACTGGAGGCACCGGTCCGCCTCGTCGCGGGCCAGCTCCTCGGTGTAGCCGAGGGCCACCTCGTTGAAGTTGCGCCTTCTGACCTCCGGCTCCTGTTTGGGCATGGGGACCCGTTCGTACCGGATGACCTTCTTTTTCTTTGGCGCTTTCTCCTCCGCCAGGTTGTTTTCCCTATCCGTCGCCATGCCCTTCACCTCGCCATCAATTTGTGCCGGTCGGCCTGCTGCCACAGGGAGAGGGAACGCTGTTCCTCATCCAGGTAGCTCCTCTGCCTGGAAAGCAGCAGGTCCCAGTCGACCTGGTGTCCGTCGAACTCGGGCCCGTCCACGCAGGCAAAACGTGTCTGCCCTCCGACCTGGACGCGGCAGCACCCGCACATGCCCGTCCCATCAACCATGATCGGATTCAGGCTGACGATAGTGGGAACCTGGTAAGGCTTGGTCGTCGCGGAGACGAACTTCATCATGATCGCCGGACCAATAGCCCAAATATGGGCGATTTCCCGCGCCCGCGCCTCCAGCAAATCTTTCAGGGGTTCCGTCACCAGCGCTTTGCGACCGTAAGAACCGTCATCGGTGCAAACGATGAGTTCGTCGGAGACGGCCCGCATGCGGTCCTCCCAGAAGAGGAGGCTCTTGTTACGGGCGCCGATGATGGAGATGACGGTGTTGCCGGCCTCCTTCAAAGCACGGGCGATGGGGAAGATGGGGGCGATACCCACGCCGCCGCCCACGCAGACCACGGTCCCGTAGTTGGCCACCTCCGTCGGACGGCCCAGGGGGCCCACAAAGGTCGCCAGTTGATCCCCCACCTCCAGCGTGCCCAGGTGCATGGTGGACTTGCCCACCTCCTGAAAGATGAGGGTAATGGTCCCGGCCTCCCGGTCGTAGTCGGCGATGGTCAGCGGGATCCGCTCGCCCCGTTCGTCAATGCGGACGATGACAAACTGGCCGGCCTGCGCCTTGCGGGCAACCGCAGGCGCCTTGATCTTGAAGTACGTCAGGTTGGGAGCCAGTTTCTCCTTTTCCAGTATCCCGTACATCGCTTTAGCCTCCACCTAAAAACTTAATCTTGACGGCGCACACCTCGGACCGGTATTTTGACCAACCATCCGGTAGTGCCTTGGTCAGGACCCTGGTGAGAATTTCGGCGAAATGGAAGGTCAGAAAGACCATTCCGCCACCCCGGCCCGCACCTTCCCGCGCCGCGAACCCAGATCCGCCGGGTCGCCGTCCGAGAAGCCTAGGGTGCAGGCCTCTGGGGATTGATTTCAACCACCTCCTCCGCCCCTGACGTTGTTCCAACCGGACCCTTTGCGCGTCGGCTTCCGGCCTTTCATGACTTAGATCTCAACGACACTAACAGGCCAGGCACGCGGGACGTCCCATTGAGTTTTGCACGACCAGAACTAAACTTTTCTACGCGATGTCGGGGAATTCCTGCTATACTTTGGGGAATTTTGCACAAAGCCTTAGCTAGGCGAAATCCGGCCGCGGAGCTTCCTGCAGCACCCGCCCCAGAATCCCATTAATAAAGCGGCCCGAATCCGGCCCGCCGAAACGCTTGGCCAGTTCGACCGCTTCGTTGGCTCCCACGGCATTGGGAATGTCCTCACGAAAAAGAATCTCGTACAGGGCCAGCCTTAAGATATTGCGGTCCACGCAGGCCAGCCTTTCCAGATGCCACTGCTCGCTGTACTTTCTGATGATAGCGTCGAGGACCGTTCGGTGGGTCAGGACCCCCTCGACCAGTTCCCAGGCGAACTGGCGGTCCGGCTCCGGCGTGCCCACCAGTTCCACGATGTCCGCGAAGGCAGTGTGGTGGTCCTGGCCCGTGAGGTCCACCGCGAACAGAACCTGTAGCGCGGTCCGGCGCGCCCGCCGTCGGCCCATGACCGTCTCCCCTAGGGTCGCTCCCGCCAGAACCTGCGTACCAGTTCGCGCAGGTTCCACTGCTCGTCCAGGCGCTTGCCCAGGTAGTAGCCAGCGCCAACACAAAGGGCCACGAAAACGGCCTTCAGCAGCCCGTAGGTAATCGCGAACCAGCCAAAGGCCAGACCCAAGAAAACACCGAGGATCTTGCCCCGATGGCGATCCCAGAGCTCCTGCAGATCCAAGGGTCCCACCTCTTGTTTACTCCACCCGCGCCCTGGCCGCGGCGATGTCCTCCACGCGCACCCTCACCTGGCTGACCATTACCCCCACAATCTCGTGGATCCGGGCCTGCACCCTTTCCTGCATTTCCCTTGAAACCTCGGGCACGCTCCGGTCCGGCGTCACGCTGGCCCGCACTTCAACCGCGATCCCCTCCGGCACCTGGTAGATGCGGGCTTTGGCCTCACGGACCCCGGACACCTGGCAGGCCTCTTTTCTGACCAGGCTTTCTATGGCCGAGAGGCTGATGGCCACCTGCCCGAGGGTATGCTCGTGCACCACCGCCCGCGGCCGCGTCATCTTGGTCCCGACCCACAGGAGCCGCGCCCCCACCGCGAGAAAGACCAGCAGCACAGCCAGTACCGGTTGCCGCCACTCCGGCGCGAAGAGGCCGCCGACCCAGAAGGGCAATTCGGACGGCCAGCCGAGCACGGCAAACATCAGCCCCAGGGTGCATACCAGGCCTGCCAGGACAAAAACAACGAATAAAATGCGATCCACCGTTCCCACCAGAACGGCCCCTCCCGCCAGTATGGCTTCCCTTCGCCCGGCGCCGCAGGCACGGCACGCCCCGGGTGGCCTTGCCCCGGGGCGTGCGTCAGGACCTTATTTCACCCGCGCCTCCTCTTCGCGACCCTCGGGCCCGAAGTTGACTCCCTGCACGTGTACGTTTACCTCCACCACCTTCAGGCCGGTCATGCCCTCGACGGCCTGCTTCACCTTCCGCTGTATCTCCGCGGCCACGTCGGGAATACGTACCCCGTAATCCACCACTACGTACAGGTCGATCGCCGCCTCTTTTTCCCCCACCTCCACCTTAACGCCCTTGGCCAGATTCTTGCGCCCCAGACGTTCGGCAATGCCGCCCACCAGGCCCCCGCTCATGTCCGCCACTCCGGGAACCTCAGTGGCCGCAAGACCGGCAATGACCCTGACCACTTCGTCCGCAATCTTTACCGTGCCGTAACCGTTCCGGATTTCCTGCACCACGATGTCCTTACCCTCCACCGCCGGCACCCTCCTTTACGCCGTAGTACAGCGGGCCACGCCGCCGTGCTCCTCGGACCGGGTCCTGCGAAGGCCGGCCCGCCGCCCTTCCATTATAACAGAACCCTTCCGCTACCGCAATGCCAGTTCCGGTTGCGCCAGAATACGCCGCTGGATAAAATTGGTGTAAACCTCACCGCGACGGAAAAAGGCATTTTCGATGACCCTCAAATGGAAGGGAATGGTGGTGGCAACCCCCTCAATAATATATTCCTGCAGGGCCCGCTGCATGCGGCTGATGGCCTCTTCCCGAGTCGCACCCCACACGGCCACCTTCCCGAGCAGGGAATCGTAGTAAGGCAACACCTGGTAGCCCGCGTACAGGGCGCTGTCCACGCGGATACCGGGCCCGCCGGGAGGCAAGTAGTTGGTAATCTGACCGGGGCAGGGCAGGAAGTTGCGCGCCGGATCCTCGGCGTTAATGCGGCATTCGATGGCCCAGCCCCGCAGCTCCACGTCCTCCTGCCGGCGGCCCAGGGGCTCGCCGGCCGCCAGCCTGATCTGTTCCTTTACCAGGTCGATCCCGGTTACCAGTTCCGTAACCGGGTGTTCCACCTGGATGCGGGCGTTAATCTCGATGAAGTAGAAGTTGCGCTGCTTGTCGAGCAGGAACTCCACCGTACCGGCGTTGCGGTAGCCCACGGCCCGCGCCGCGGCCAGGGCCGTCTCCCCCAGGCGCTGCCTCAGTTCGGGGGTGACCGCCACCGAAGGGGCCTCCTCCAGGAGCTTCTGGTTGCGGCGCTGGATGGAACAGTCCCTTTCTCCCAGGTGGATCATGGATCCGTGGTTGTCGGCCAGGATCTGCACCTCCACGTGCCGCGGCTCCTCCAGGTATTTCTCCAGGTAGACCGCGCCGCTGCCGAAGGCGTACTCGGCCTCCGCGCCGGCCGCCCGCAGGGCACGCATGAGATCCGCCTCGCCGTGGGCCACCCTCATGCCGCGACCGCCGCCCCCGCACGCGGCCTTGACCATCACGGGGTAGCCGATCTCCGCGGCCAGCCGGGCCGCCTCCTCCGGATTGCCCACGGTGCCGGGCGTTCCTGGCACCACCGGCACTCCGGCGCGGATCATAGCCTCGCGGGCCCGAGCTTTGTCCCCGGTGTTCCTGAGTACCTCCGGCGGGGGACCTATGAACACGATGCCCGCCTCGGCGCACATCTCGGCAAAGGCCGCGTTTTCCGACAGGAAACCGTAACCCGGATGGATAGCGTCGGCCCCGCAAAGCCTGGCCACGCCCACGATGCTGGCCATGTTGAGATAGCTGCGGGCCGGCGCCGCCGGTCCGATGCAGTAGGATTCGTCGGCCAGCCTCACCGGCAGGCTGTCGCGGTCCGCCTCGGAGTAAACCACCACCGAGCGGATGCCCATTTCGCGGCAGGCGCGTAAGACACGCAACGCAATTTCGCCCCGATTGGCTATGAGGATCTTCCTGAACATCACCCTGTGCTCCCCCGTGCCGACAACACCTGACTTCAACCGGCGGGCCCTTCGACGCGCTTCTTGATCTGGAACAACGGCTGGCCATACTCCACGAGCTGGCCGTTTTCCGCCAGAATGCCCACTACTTCGCCCGCCACCTCGGCCACCACTTCGTTGTATATCTTCATGGTCTCGATCAGGCACAGCACCTGACCCACCCTGACGTGATCGCCCACGTTTACGTAAGGAGGCGTTCCCGGGACCGGCGAGCGGTGAAAGGTGCCCACCATCGGCGCCGTGACCGTAAAGAGTTCCTGCTCCTGGACCGGCCCGGGTTCTTTGGACGGGAGGGTCGCCGTCGGCGCCGGGCCCCCGGCACGCGGCGGCTCGGCGGGCCTCGCGCCGCGCCGCACGGTCAGCCGCAAGTCGGCGGTCTCCAGCGCCAGTTCGGTGACGTTGCTCCGGTCGATGGCCCTGATCAGGGCCCGCACCTCGCCCAAGGTACTTGCCCCTTCCCGCACGACCTCGGCCACCTCCTCCCCTTCCGGCGGGAAGACCTCCACCGGAGGCCGGTCCACCTGCACCACGGTGGACCGGAGACCTGTTTCCCCCCGCTCCCGCGCGGAAAAATACCTGCGGGCCAGGTCCGGGAAGAGGGCGTAGGTCAAAACGTCCTCCTCCGAAGTGGCCAGCCGGCCGGCCTCCTCGCGCGCCCGCGCCAGGCCCGGCTCCAGCGCGGCGGCCGGACGTCCGACAACGGGCGCGCGGTCGCCCAGGGCCTGCCGCCGCACGTCAGGGTCCACCGGGCCCGGGGGTTGACCGTAGTGGCCTTGGAAATAGGCGCGCAGTTGGTGCGGAATGATCTTGTAGCGCCGGCCGCTGAGGACGTGGATGACCGCCTGTGTGCTGACGATATCGCTGATGGGGGGTACCAGGGGCGGGTAGCCCATTTCGGGCCATACGCGGGAAATTTCGCGCAGCACGTCCTCCAGCCGGTCCAGGGCCTTCTGCTCCTCCAGCCGGGTAATCAGGCCGGCCACCATGCTCCCCGGAATCTGGTGCTCGAAAACCCGCATATCGTTGATGCGGGTGACGCCCCTGTTGAATCCGCCCAGCTTGCGCAGGCTTTCGAAGTACTGGGCAATCTCAAAAAGGAGCCTCAGGTCAAGCCCGGTGTCGTAAGACGAATCCTGAAAGGCCTTGACCAGGGTCTCGACGGGGGGCAGCGAAGCCCCGAAGGCCAGGGGGGCCGAGGCCGTGTCCACCACGTCCACGCCGGCCTCGGCGGCCTTCAGGTAAACGCCCACGGCCATGCCGCCGATGTAGTGGACGTGCAGCTGGACCGGGAGGCCCAGTTCCTCCTTGAGACGCAGCACCAGATCGTAAGCAGCGTAGGGTGCCAGCAACCCGCTCATGTCCTTCAAACAAAGGGACTGGGCGCCGAGGGCGACCAGACGCCGACCGAGTTCCAGGTAGTAGGGCACGGTGTGCACCGGGCTGGCGGCGTAGACGATGGCCGCCTGGACGTGGGCCCCCGCAGCCCGGGCCGCAGCCATCGGCACCTCGAGGTTGCACGTGTCGTTCAGGGGGTCGTAGAGGCGGATGATGCGGATGCCGTTTTCCACGGCCTTGCGGACGAAGGCCTCCACCACATCGTCGGGATAGTGCTGATGACCCACCAGGGACTGCCCGCGCAGGAGCATTTGAAAAGGCGTATGGCGGATGTGCTTGGCCAGCACCCGCAGGCGCTCCCAGGGGTCTTCCCCGAGATACCGCAGGCAGACCTCAAAGGTGGCCCCGCCCCAGACGTCAAGGGAGTAGTAACCCACGCCGTCTATCCTCTCGGCCACGGGCAAGATGTCGGCGGTTCTCAGGCGGCCCAGCCAGAGACTTTCCTGGGCGTCGCGCAAGGTGGCGTCGGTGAATTTAAGGGGCATGTCCTCGACCTCCGGAACCGTAACGCTCAAAACTCGGGCCCTTTCGGGCCCGAGTTTCCAGTTCAAACAAAACCGTTTAAAATTATAGTACGTCCCCCGCAAGGCGGACAATATCGGCTCGTAAAGTATACTGTATTTTTGCTACTCCTTAGGAATGATGAACACGTTCCGGGCCGGAATCCCCGCCTCCCGGCCCACCAGGTCGCTGATGCGCACCGCCTCTTCCCCCGTGACGTGGGGGGCCTTCACGACCACCGTCGCCGCGTCGCCCCGCAAGCTCACCACGGCATCGGCAAAACCCTTGGCCCGTAAGATTCCCTCCACCTCCGCCTCCCTCGCCATGAGGCGGGTGACCTCCAGCAATTGTTCCTGGGCCTTGCGCCGCGTTTCGCCGCCGGATTGGGCCCCGTCGGCCAGGCCCTCGAGAAGTTCGATCTGCCGGCTACGCATGCGTTCCCGCTCCAGGCGGTACACGACAAAAAAGTTTTCCGCCCCCTCGCGGCCCCGACCTTCTCCGGACGCGGCCGTGGCCGGTACTGACGTCGGGACCTGCACTTTGGTGCTCGCGGGTTGCACGGGCGCCGGAGCGGCGCGCCACCCGCCGTATAACAGCACCAAACCCAGGAGTCCCAAGGCCCCTGCCAACAGGCTTCGCCTGCGTATGATCACGGTTCCCCCTTCCTTTCCCTCGGCAGCACCACGATCCTGTGGGGCGGCACGGCCAGGGCCACCTCTACGGCGCGGAAGAGGGCCGTCCGGACCCCGGGGTCCGCGGCCCCCTCGGCCACCACCAGAACTCCGACCACACGGGGGGCCCTTTCCCGCTCCACTACCGGTACTTCCTGCCCCCTGGCGTCCCGTACCAGCACCACCTGGCCGTTATTGCTCACCTCGGTGATGGTGCGGCTGCCGCCGTTTTTGTCCTTTTCCTGGGTGGTCTTGTTACCGCTCACGGTGTTGACCGCGAAGTCGGACCGGGTGGAGCCTTCCAGCCTCACGGCCACCCGCACCTCGCCCACCCCGCGCACCTCTTTCAGCAGCGCCTGAAGCGAGGCCGCCAGGGCCTCTTCCTCACGGCGCATCTGGCCCGCGGGGCTCGCGCCGATATCCTGTCCTGCCCCCTTATGTTCCGGGGAAGAAATCCCGGACCTCCCGCCCAGATTCCCCAGCACCAGAAGGGCGACCCCCAGCAATCCCGCTCCCACCAGCCAGACCAGCCGTCGCGACGGCAATCCCTGTCCTCCCTCTCCCCGCCAGCGCCACACCCGGTCCCACCTCCCCCTGAAGGTATCCTTGTTACACATCCACATAAATCTCTATCCGTTTTTGGCCGGCGTGTGTCCCGCTCGCTCCCGTGCTTCGCGTAAGATGCGCGCCACGGCTCGCTGCCGACCGGCCTAAGCGGCGCTGCAAATGCTGAGCTTAGAGCGTAATCGCGCAATAGCGCCGTTTGCGTAGTTGTTACCAAGGCGCTGCCTATACCCGGTGAATGCGCGTTTCGCGCCGCAGGCCGGTTACCGTCCGCTCGCCGGGCGCTGTTACCGGCGCTCTCGCAAGGTCGCTCGCTTTCGACACTCGCCGGCCTTATGGATAGCTTTCTGCGTGGAGATGTACTTAGCGTACGGTCACCCGAACCTGTTCCGGTGCCAGATGATAGAAACCGGCCACCACCCGCGCAAACTCGTCAACCCCTGCCGGGGGTCCTTCCCGCGTTGGGGAAACGGTCACCTCCCGCACCGGGCCGCCTGCGGGACCGGTGGCCGCCGCCCCGCGGTCCACCACCAGGCGGACTTCCCTGATCCGGCCCCAGCGGGCCCCGTCCTCCTCCAGTTCCACCTCCACCTCGACCACCGGCAGCCCGCCGTGCAGCCTGGCCAGACCTAGAATCTGCCTTTCCAGCCCGGCGCGGTACTGCTCCAGACCGTTTTGCCCCGCGGTGCCCTCCTGCCGGTCCCCACGACCGGTGGCCAGTGCGGGCAGGGCCGCACTCCAGTCGCGGCGCAAGGCATCCCCCGCGGTACCCAAAAGGGTTACCACGAACAGCAGGCCGACCACCACCTGTACGTAGCGCCGCAGGGCGCCGCCGGGCAGCAACAGTTCCAGAAACAGGGCCAGCACCGCGAGTACCAACAGCTGCCTGACCATTCCGACCAGAGTTTCCACGCGGGTCACCCTCATCCGTCACTAACGCCACAGTGCCGCGAGGTCTCCGACGGCCACCACGATGGCCAGTCCGAAAAAGAGGGCCAGACCGGCCACCGCCACGGCCGCAAAGAAGTAGAGGAAGCTGTCCCCCAGATGCCCGAGACAGTCCGCCACCCGGTGCTCGCCCAGGGGCTGGACCAGGGCCCCGGCCAGCTTGTAAATCAGGACCAGGGCCAGCAGTTTCAGGGCCGGGAAAAGGGTCAGCAAGAGGAGCACCAGCATCCCCGCGGCCCCAACGGCGTGCTTCATGATTGTGGAAGAACCCACCATGGCCTGCAGCGCGTCGGCAAAAAGGCCCCCCACCAGGGGAACGAAGGTGTCGGTGGCAAACCTGGCCGTACGGAAGGCCAGACCCCCCGCCACAGCCCCGCCCACTCCGTGCACCGCCAGCAGCCCGAGGAACACCGTGCCCGCCAGGCCCAGCACCCCGAGGGCGACCCCCCGTATCAGGCCGGCCAGTCGGGAAACCGGAAAACCCTCGGCCAGGTGGCCGACTAACCCCAGGAGGGCGGCCAGGAAAAGGAGGGGAAAGACCACGGTCTTGACCGCCGTAGCCACACCCGTCACTCCGGCCAGCACCAGGGGGTGCAGGAGGGCCGCCGCGGCCGCTCCCCCGGCCGCCGTCACCAGCGTAAGCAGGACGGGCAGCAGGGCCTGAAGGAAGCCCGCCATGTCTTCCACGGCCTGACGGCCCACGTCAAGGGCCACGCGAAAGGAGTGCAGGGTCAAAACGGCCAGGGTCAGGAAACACACGGTGTGGGCCATCCTGGCCACGGTGGCCCGCTCAAAGGCCCCGGCCAGCTGCTGGAGCACGGCGCCGACCACGGCCAGCAACACCAGCTGCCCCAGCAAACGTCCTCCCGCCACCAGCTCCCGGCCCAGGTAACGTATCAGGCCCGCCAGAACCTCCCCGGGAGACCAGGTACCAGTGCCCCCGGCAAACCCTGTAACCAGGTCCTCGAAGCGCAGGGTTGGCACGGACTCCCCGGCGACCCGCTCCAGTCGGCGTACGAAATCCTCGACCTCACCCAGGGGCAGGTCCCGGGGCCCGGTCGGCCAGGCCTCCGGCTCGGAGGCCCACGCGCGACAGATGAGGCCGCGCGGCGCGTCGTACCGGAAGACCTGCGGCCAGGCGAAAGAGGCACCGGCCGGGCACCGGCCGGCCTCGCCCGGTGCATCCCCCCAGGGCAGCGCACAACAGAGCAACCACGCCGCCGCACCCCGCAGAATCTGTCGCAAGATGCGCCCCGATGCCACCGGCCTCCCTCCTCCCGCTTACGGCAGCAGGGCCAGGAGTGTATCCAGCACCGCCACCAGTACCGGTACCGCCAGGACCAGTACCAGCACCTTCCCGGCCAGCTCCACCTTGGCCGCCAGGGCCCCCTCCCCGGCGTCCCGGCATACCTGGGCTCCGAACTCCGCGATGTAGGCGATGCCCACGATTTTCAGGATCAGGCCCAAGTAAAGGGCGTTCACCCCTGCCCGGCCCGCGAGTTCCCGCATCACCCCCACCACGGCCGCCACCTTATCCACCACCAGGAGGAAAAGGACCACGCCCGCGGCCACACTGAGCAGGAGCGCCAGTTCGGGCCGCAGGGGTCGGAGTACCACCACGAGTACCGCCGCCACAAGGGCCAGACCCACGATCTGCACGATTTCCAGTGCCGCCACCTCCCGCCGCCACGGCGGACCCGCGCCCGCTAGAAAAGCCGGAAAACGGATTTGACCTGGTCAAAAAGATTCCCCAGCAATTGCACCACCCAGATGAGCACGATGGCCACCCCGGCCAGGGTCGCCAGGTGGGCCTGCTCCTTCTTCCCGGCGTGCTCCAGCACGGCGTGCAGCACCGCCGTCAGAATACCCACTCCGGCAATCTTCAGGATCAGATCGATATTGGCCCCCACGGGCGAGCCCCTCCGTTCACCGGTATTAGAGGAGCAGCAGCACCAGGGCCGGGCCGGCGGTCAGGCCCAGGTAGATCCAGAGCCTGACCCCGCGGGCCGCCTCCTCCTCGGTCCGCGCCAGGCACAACGCCAGTTGCTCCCGGGCGAGGCGCAGGTGTTTGACCTGGTCCTCCCGGTCCGACCGGCCCAGACAGGTGCCCAGTCCGTTCAGGATGGCCGCCTCGCCGGTCCTCAAGCACACCTCGCCCCGCCATCCCTCCACAGCCTTCTCCCAGGCCTCCGCGGCGGTGTATCCTTCGGGTTCCCGGAGGTACCGCGCCGCGGCCTCGAAGAGGGCGGCCGTCGGAGGCCCGCACCGGCCGGCCACCTCCCGCAGGGCCTCTGGCAGGGGTGTGGCGCCGTAATGGATTTCCGTTTCGAGGTTCTGCAGGCCGACCAGCAGAGCCCGCAAAGTCCGCACGCGGGCCGTCAGAGCGCCGGCCAGCTCGTAGCCGGCCAGGGAGCTACTCAGGCAGACCAGCACGGCCCCCAGCACCTTCAGCATCGGGCCCCCCCCAGTACCTCCAGGGTGTGGCCGTCCACGATGCACTCCACGGTCCCCACGCCCCGCGTGCGGCCCAGGAAAACGATGCGTTCCACCACCCGCAGACCCAGCAGGTATCCCAGGGCCGGGCGCCGGACGAGTTCGGCCAGCGAGGCCCCGTGGACCGTGGTAAGCACGCTCACTCCCGCGTGGAAGACCTCCTCCAGGGCGGCCACGTCCTCGGCCCGCCCTATCTCGTCGGTGGCAATGACCCGCGGGGCCATGGCCCGCAACAGGAGCAGCATACCCTCGGCCTTGTTACAACCGTCCAGAACGTCGGTGCGTACCCCCACGTCCCGCTGGGGCACGCCCCGGTAACAGCCCGCGATTTCGGAGCGCTCGTCCACCAGACCTACCGTTACCCCCGGGAAACCCAGGGCCGGCACACCGTCGCTCAGCTGGCGCACCAGGTCCCGCAGCATGGTGGTCTTCCCGCACCCCGGGGGCGACACCAGCATGGTGTGGCGCACCCTCTGGCGCGAAGGGTCCACCACGAAGGGCAGCACGGGGTCGGCGGCCCCCTTGACTTCCCTGGCCACCCGCAGGTTGAAACCGCTCAGGTACTTGAGGGTCCTGATGCGGCCCTGCTCCAGCACCGCCCGGCCCACAAAGCCCACCCGGTGCCCACCCGGCAGGGTGACGAACCCGGAGCGCAGTTCCTCTTCGACGGCGTACAGGGAGGCCTGGCAGAGCAATTGGGTCATACGGGCCACGTCGTCGGCCCCGACCGTGTAGGCTTCTTCCGCCGCGGGCGTGAGTTCCCCCCGGGGGCCCAAGAACCAGTCCCGGCCGTTCAGGCCCACCATCAGGGGCCGGGCCAGGCGTACGCGTACCTCCTCCACCTGCGCCGCCAGCCCGGCCGGCCATTCGGCAACCAGCCGCCGCAGGTTGGGCGGGAGCACGGCCAGGAGCGGCCCGGGCAAACCCGGTCCCGCGGTATGATTCGTCATCGTTGTCCACCCCCAATTATAGATATTGGGCCAACCCCCGGTTTATGACCGGGAGGGGAAGGGGAGTCCGGAACGGACGAGAACCGGGGGCCGGGGCGCACGTTTGCGCGGTGGCACACGGTACCGCCGGCCCGGCGGGCCGAGAGCCCGGGCCGGAAGCCTTAGGTATATGGTCTAAAGGTCCAAGGAAAACGGGGGACGACCGGAGACCTTGCGGTGGAAAAATGGGGGGACCGCGGAACAAAAGGGGCCGTACCTCGTGTAAAACGGCTTCTATGGAGAGACTCCGTGACCGCACCGGTAGTCAGGATTTCGGCCGGTAGAACTTGGCATGGCGCAGGCGGTCCGGCAGGTACTGCTGCTCCACGTGGCCCCCGGGGTAATCGTGGGGATACTTGTACCCACGCCCGTGCCCCAGGGCCGCGGCACCCCGGTAGGAGGCGTCGCGTAGGTGCGCCGGCACCGGATCGGCCGGCATGCGGGCCACCGCCTCCAGGGCCGCGTCGATGCCCTCTTTGACGGCGTTGCTCTTCGGGGCCAGGGCCACGTACAGGGCGGCCTCGGCCAGAATAATCCGGCCCTCCGGCAGGCCCACGCGCTCCACGGCCTGGGCCGCGGCCACGGCCACCTCGAGGGCCCGGGGATCGGCCAGGCCCACGTCCTCCGCGGCGTGGATCATGATGCGCCGCGCGATGAAGCGGGGGTCCTCGCCGGCGTAAAGCATGCGGGCCAGCCAGTAGAGGGTGGCATCGGGGTCCGAGCCGCGCATGCTCTTGACGAAGGCCGAGGTCACGTCGTAGTGCTGGTCTCCGGCCCGGTCGTAGGACACGGCTTTTTGCTGCACCGCCTCCTCGGCCAGGGCCAGGGTCACCACCCGGGCGCCGGTCTCGTCCGGGGGCGCGGTCATGACCGCGAGTTCCAGGGCGTTGAGGGCCACCCGGGCGTCGCCGTCGGCCATGCGGGCGATGTGGTTTAGCGCCGCCTCCTCCACCTGCGGCCGAAAAGCGGCCAGGCCGCGCTCCGCGTCGGCGAGGGCCCGGCGCAGCAGACGCAAAATGTCCTCCTCGGAAAGGGATTCCATGCGAAAGAGCCGTACCCGGGAACGCAGGCCGGGGTTGATGACGAACATGGGGTTTTCCACCGTGGCCCCGATGAGGACGCACACCCCCTCCTCGATCCACGGTAGCAGGGCGTCCTGAACGTTCTTGGCCCACCGGTGGATCTCGTCCACGAAGAGGACCGTGCGCTCCCCCCTGGCCCGGCGCTCCCGGGCCGCGGACACCGCCTTTCGGATTTCGGCCACTCCGTCCAGGGCCCCGCTCAGAAACTCGAACCGCGCGCCCGTTCTGGCCGCCGCCACGTGGCCCAAACTGGTCTTGCCGCTGCCGGGCGGCCCCCAAAGAATCATGGAGGGCAGGCAGTCGGCCTCGATGGCCCGGCGCAGCAGCTTGCCCGGTCCCAGGAGGGCCTCCTGGCCCACGAATTCGTCGAGGGTGCGAGGTCGCATGCGTACCGCCAGCGGCGCGTGCATCGTCCCACCTCCGCTTCCAGCCTACCATACCGGCCCTGAGACCACAAGGAGGAAAAGCCTCAGAATCGGGCCCGGGACGGAGCCAGGCCGGCATTCCCGCGGGGCCAATAAAAAACCACCCGGGCGGGTGGCCTCTGTAGCGAACGGTTGCAGCGGGTCCTCGTGGCTAGAGGTCCTCGTCGCCGGCGCGGACGGCCTCACCGTCCCCGCGCCCGGGCGCGCCCGTGCTGTAGACCACGGCCTCGCACTCGGGGCAAGTGACCTCCACAGGTTCCCCGTCGTCCAGCAGGTCGGCCTCGAAGCACACCATCTCGCCGCAGCTGGGACAGCGCACCTCTACGTAGCGCTCGTCTTCCGGTCCCTCTCCGTCGTAGACCACCTCTTCCAGGCGGCCCAGGTCCTCGTCCAGGTTTTCGAGATAATCCTCGAGCTCTTCCCGGGCGCGATTGGCCGCCTCCCACTCGCTGGCGAAATCGTGGAGCACCTCGATGATTCCGTTGAGCAACCGGCTTTCCTTGCTTTCCCAGGGTAACTCCAGTCCGGCCGCCAGGCCCTGGAGATAGGATACCCGTGCCTTGAGGTCCACCGGCATACGGCCTCCCCCATCCGGTTTGTTACCCGTATTTTGCCCTCATGAGGTCGTTTTAAACCACCCAATCCCTTTACAAGCCCTGCGCTCTTGTGCTAAAGTAAACACGAGCACACCAGTCTTAATCAGCGAAATAGTCTTGCTGAAGGGGGTGTAGTACCCGGCAACGCCGGGTCACCATGCGACGCATCTACTTCGATCACGGGGTGACGACGCCAGTCCACCCCCTGGTGGCGGAGGAAATGTACCGCTGCCTTAAGGACAACTTCGGCAATCCCTCCAGCCTGCACCATTTCGGCAACCGCGCTCGTAAGGCGGTGGAGGAAGCCAGGGAAAAGGTGGCGGCGGCTATCGGCGCCACGCCGCCGGAAATCGTGTTCACCAGCGGCGGCACCGAGGCCAACAACATGGCCATCCACGGCATTGCCTACACCAACCAGCACCGGGGCAACCACATCATCACCACGGCCGTGGAGCACCATTCGGTAATCAACACCGTAAAGGCCCTCGGCAAACAGGGGTTCACGGTCACCATCCTGCCGGTGGACTCCTACGGGATGGTGCGGCCCGAGGACGTGGCGCGGGCCATCACGGACCGGACCATCCTCATCAGCGTCATCCACGCCAACAACGAGATAGGGACCGTCAATCCCATCGCGGAGATAGGCAGGATAGCCCGCGAAAGGGGCGTGTACTTCCACACCGACGCCTGCCAGAGTGTGGGGCGCCTGAGGGTCAACGTCGACGAGCTCAACGTGGACCTCCTGACCATTTCGGGGCACAAGATCCACGGGCCCAAGGGCGTAGGGGCCCTGTACTTACGCAAGGGGGTCCGGTGGCGCCAGACCCTCTTCCACGGCGGCGCCCAGGAGCGGCTGCGGCGGGCGGGCACCGAAAACGTGCCCGGGATCGTGGGCCTGGGCAAGGCGGCCGAACTGGCCGCATCGGACCTGGAAGCCCGGGCGGCCCACCTGACGAGGATCCGGGACTACGCCATCAAGAAGATTCTGGGTAGCTTCAAACACGTGCGCCTCACGGGGCACCCCACGGCCCGGCTCCCGAACCACGCCAGCTTCTGTTTCGACTTCGTGGAGGGGGAGTCCATGCTGCTGAGCCTGGACCTCAAGGGCATCGCCACTTCCAGCGGGTCGGCCTGCACCTCCGGGTCCCTGGAGCCCTCCCACGTGCTGCTGGCCATCGGCCTGCCGCCGGAAGTGGCCCACGGTTCCCTGTGCCTCACCTTCGGGCCGGAGAACACCGAGGCAGACGTGGACTACTTCGTGGAGGTCATGGGGCCCATCCTCGAGCGCCTGCGGGCCATCTCGCCGCTCGACGAAGAGACGGCCTACGCGGACCGCAACGAATGCCTGTCATGTCGGGCGGCGGAGATCTGCCGTCACCATTGAAGGGGGCCGTGGAAAGTGTACACCGACATCGTGATGGAGCATTTTCAGAATCCCCGCAACGTGGGCGAGATCCCGGACGCGGACGGGGTCGGCCAGATCGGCAACCCGGCCTGCGGCGACATCACCAAGGTCTTCATCAAGGTGGAGGATGGCGTCATCACCGACGCCAGATTCAAGACCTTCGGCTGCGCCGCGGCCATCGCCACCAGCAGCATCATGACCGAAATGGCCAAGGGCAAGACCGTGGAGGAGGCCCTCCGCATCACCCACAGGCACGTGGCCGAGGCCCTGGGCGGTCTACCCCCGAAAAAGATGCACTGCTCCAACCTGGCCGCCGACGCGCTGCACGCCGCCATCCGCGACTACCAGCGCCGCCGGGGACTGCCCGTACCGGAGGACCGGCCCTCTTCCGGGCACCACCACGAAGACCACCACGGGGAGTGAGGGCCGTAAGGAGGCCATTGACCTTGCGGCCGAGCTACTCGGCCCCGGCGTCCCGTAGCGGGGCGGGCGCCGGGGCCGCGCATCACGCCCTCTTGAGGTACTCGCCGGTGCGGGTGTCGATCTGGACCACGTCCCCCACTTCCACGAAGAAGGGCACCTGCACCACGGCGCCGGTCTCCAGGGTGGCGGGCTTGGAGCCTCCCGAGGCGGTATCCCCCCTGATGCCCGGAGTGGTATCCACCACCTTCAGCTCCACCACGTGGGGCAGCTCGATGCCGATGGATTTGCCCTGGAACAGCAACAGGGTAATCACCATATCTTCCTTCAGGAACTTCACGGCCTCCCCCAGCTGTTCCCGATTGAGGGCCAGCTGGTCGAAGGTCTCGGTGTCCATGAAGTGGTAGCTCTCCCCGTCGTTGTACAGGTACTGCACCGGCCGCCGGTCCACGTGGGCCCGCGGCACCTTTTCCCCCGCATTGAAGGTACGCTCGACCACGGCCCCGGTCCTGAGGTTCTTGAGCTTGGAGCGGACGAAGGGCGAACCCTTGCCCGGTTTCACGTGCATGAATTCCACGACCTGGTAGGGCTCCCCGTCCACCTCTATGGTCAGGCCGGTCCGGAAATCGTTGGTGGAGATCACGCCTGTCCCTCCCCGACGCTTATCAGGCGCTCCCCGGGCAGACCGGAAAGCACCCGGCAACCCCCGGCGGTGACCACCACCGGGTCCTCGACGCGTACGCCGCCCCGCCCGGGCACGTACACACCCGGTTCCACCGTGACCACCATGCCGGCGGCCAGCACGGTTTCGTCCGTCTCGGCCAGGCGGGGCTCCTCGTGGACCGCCAGCCCCAGGCCGTGCCCGGTGCTGTGCCCGAAGTCGTCGCCGTGCCCAGCCGCGGCAATGGTCTCCCGCACCACCCGGTCCACCTCGCGGGCCTCCACGCCCGGACGCAGGGCCGCGAGGCCCGCCTGCTGGGCCCGGCGGACCAGGGCGTAGAGTTCCTCGTCTTCCGGCCGCGGCCGGCCCACCACCAGGGTGCGCGTCAGATCCGCGCAGTAGCCCCGGTAGACCGCTCCGAAATCCACGATCACCAGGTCCCCCGGCTCCAGGAGCCGGTCCGAGGGCCGGGCGTGGGGCCAGGCGGCCCGCGGCCCGGAGGCCACAATGATCTCAAAGGGCACCCGCTCCGCCCCGGCACGGCGAATGGCCAGCTCCAGTCCCAGGGCCGCCTCGACCTCGGAAATGCCGGGCCGGAAAAGGTGGAGTGCGGCGCGGAAACCCTCCTCGGCCAGACGAACGGCCCGCGCGAGGCAGGCGATCTCTTCTTCGCCCTTGACCAGCCGCAACCCTTCCACCATTCCGCCTACGGGGCGCAGTTCCACGCCCTCGGCCTCGCCCTGCAGGGCCTGCACCTGCTGCCAGGTAAGGAAATTCCCCTCGCACCCCACGACTTTAAGGCCCGCATCGCGCAAGTGTCCGGCCACCCCGGACCAGAACCGTTTCGGCACGTACACGATCTCCACGCCGTGGCACTCCGCACGGGCCTGCTCCAGGTAACGGAAGTCCACCATCAGCCGGCACGTGGCGGGCGTCACCAAGAGGGCTCCCACGCTGCCCGTGAAACCCGTGAGGTAGCGCAGGTTCTCGGGCCGCGCGACCAGAAACCCGTCCAGTCCCTCGGCCGCCAGGCGCGCCCGAAGGGCCTCAATCCTGTGGTCCACGGCTCTGCCCCTCCCTTGCCAGGGCCACGGCGGCCCGCAGGCCCAGAAGGTAGCTGTGCACCCCGAGGCCCGAGATCTGGCCTGCGGCCACCGGCGCGATGACGGAACGCCGCCGGAAGGGCTCCCGGGCGTGGATGTTGCTGAGGTGCACCTCCACCACCGGTATGGGTACGGCGGCCACAGCGTCGCGCAAACTGTAGCCGTAGTGGGTCAGGGCCCCGGGGTTCAGCACCACGGCCGCGGCTTCTTCCGCGGCCCGATGGAGCCAGTCAACCAGCTGCCCTTCGTGATTGGACTGGCGGCACACCACCTCCACGCCCAGTTCCCTTCCCAGGGCCACGAGCCGGGCGTTGATCTCGTCCAGCGTCGCGCTCCCGTAGACCTCGGGCTCCCGCCAGCCCAGCAGGTTCAGATTGGGCCCGTGCAGCACCATGACCAGCAAGCTCCTTCACCCCTCAGCGGCCGCTTACCGTGAGTTGGGCCACCCGCACCGTGGGGGCGCCGCGGCTCCCGAAGAACCTGAGGTCCCGGCCCACCCCCTCCACATCCCGCAGCAGCTCCATGAGGTTGCCGGCCACGGCCACGCCCCGCACCGGCCGGGCAGGCTGTCCCCCGCTGATCCACAACCCGGCGGCCCCGAGGGAAAAATCGCCCGAGATGGGATTGGCCGTGTGCATGCCGATGACGTCGGTGAGGTAAAAGCCCTCCTTCAGGTCCGCCATCAGTTCCTCGGGGCTGTAGGGGCCCGGCTCCAGGTAGAAATTGGTCGTTCCCACCTCGGGCATGGCCTTGAAGGAGGCGCGCACCGCGTTGCCCGTGGAGTCCACCCGGTCCCGCGCCGCGCTGTAGGTATGGTACAAAAACCCCGTGAGGCAACCGCCGTCCACCAGCACCTTGCGCCGCGTGGCCACGCCCTCCCCGTCGAAAGGGCTGGAGGCCACCCCGCCCTCCATGGCGCCGTCGTCTACTAAGGTAACGCCGGACGCCGCCACGGTCTCGCCCAGGCGTCCCGCAAAGAGGGAGCGCCCTTTCTGCACGGCCTCGGCCGAAAAGGCGGGGGCCAGCACACCCAGGAAACCCGCGGCCACATAAGGATCCAGGACCACCGGAACCCGCCGCGTGCCCACCGGCCTGGCGCCCAGCATGCGCACCGCCCGGGCGGCCGCCTCCCGGCCCACGGCCTCGGGGTCCAGGTCCGCGTAGCGCAGGCGGTAGTCCATGGCAAAACCCGTGTAGGCTTCCTCGCCGGACCCGGCCACCAGGGCCACGTAGAGCCCACACCTGGTTCCCCTTGCAGTGGCCACCAGACCACGGCTGTTGACCACCGTCACCTCGGTTTCGCTGTCCTGGTAGGTGGCGGACTCGATGATGCGCACCCGCCGGTCCGCGGCCCGGGCCGCCTCCTCGGCCCGGCGGGCCAGGTGGATCTTTTCCTCGATGGGCGTGGCGCGCATGAGGGGGTCCTCCAGTTCCAGTTGCGGATACTCGCCGCCCGGGTCAGGCAGGCGCTGGTACCCGTCGGGCGCTGCCTGGCGCGCGTTTGCCACGGCCTCGCGGGTGACCTCCGCCACCCCGCCGGCGCTCAGGTCCGTGGTGAAGGCAAAACCCAGACGGCCCCCGGCGATGACCCGCACCCCCAGGCCCCGGTCCTCGGCCTGCTTTAGGGTTTCCACCACCCCGTCCCGCACCTCCACCAGCAACTCCCGCGCGAAACTGAGGAAGGCCTCGACCTCGTCGCCCCCCAGCTTGCGGGCCCGCTGTACGGCGGTGGCGGCAATGTCGAGAAACTCGTACTGATGCATGGGACGAAAACTCCTTTCGTGTAGTATATTCAATGGGACCGGGGCCATTCCTTTCCGCCGGGAGGAAACGGGCGGGCTCGCCCAGAACTTTTATACCGGGGCGGGAACCATGAAAAGGGCCAGCTACAGCCTGCGACACCTGGTGGTACTGCAGCTCCTCTTCGCTCTTCCCCTAAACAGCGAGAAGACGCTGCACAACCTCCTCTTCCTGGCCAACACCGCCGCCGGCGGGGCCCATCCCGAAGCCGCCGGGTTTTACGATTTCATCCGCACCAAGACCGGGGTCCACAGCCCCGCGGCCCAGCAGGTCCTGGCGGACCTGCGCGAGTGGGAACTTGTAGACAAAAATTCCCTGGTGCTGACGCCCAGGGGCCGCGAAGTCTATTATTTCACCGCCTCCATCCTCCACTACGACCGCCACGCCCGCCGGGTGCTGGAGCTGGCCATGGCCTTCGCCCGCGACCCCCGGCAGGCCGACCTGCAGATCCGACGCCACCTGCAGGTGCGGCGCGCCCGCCTGGGGGAGCGTATCCCCCTGCGGCCCGGGTCCTAGTCCTACAGGCGCCGGATGCGCGGCTCGCCCCGCCGCTCGGCCCGGCCCGTGGTCCCGCCCACGATGAGTTCCCGGACGAGCAGGGTGGGCTGGGCGTCGCTCACGGGCACGCCCTGGCCGTCCTTGCCGCAGGTGCCGATGGTGAATCCCAGGTCGTTGCCCACCATCTCCACCGTGCGCAGCACCTCGGGCCCGTTGCCGGTCAGGGTGGCCCCGCGCACCAGGGGGCCCACGTCCCCGTCCTCGATGAGGTAGCCCTCGGCCACGTCGAAAACGAAATCCCCGGTGGTGGTGTTAACCTGTCCCCCGCCCATCCTCTTCACCAGCAGGCCGCGCTTGGCCTCCCTCACGATCTTCTCGGGGTCCTCCCGGCCCGGGGCGATGTAGGTGTTGGCCATGCGGGGTATGGGCTTGTGCTGGTAGGATTCCCGCCTTCCGTGGCCGTTGGAGGCGCGGTCGTCTTTACTCGCCGCCAGCCGGTCGTAAAGGTAGTCCACGAGCACACCGTCCTTGATGAGCACCACGGGCCGGGCCGGCACCCCCTCGTCGTCGAAGCGGTAGGAGCCGTACTTGTCGGGAATGGTGGGGTCGTCCAGAACCGTAACGCCGACGGCGGCCACCTGTTCTCCCTTGCGGCCCGCGTAAACCGAGAGCCCCTTCTGCGCCAGGTCCGCCTCCAACCCGTGGCCGCAGGCCTCGTGCACCATGGTGCCGCCGGCCTCGTGGGAAAGCACCACGGGCATGCGGCCCGAGGGCGCGGGCCGGGCGTCCAGCTGCGCGTCGGCCCGCCGGGCCGCAGCCCGGGCCACCTCCTCGGGCGGCCGGCGCCGCAGCAGCTCAAACCCGCTGAAAGCGCCCACGGCCTCAAAGCCCGTCTGAATCACGCTTCCTTCGGCCGCCACGGACTGGACCGTGAAGCGGGTGCGGATGCGCTCGTCCTCCACGTAGTTACCGCGGCTGTTGGCAATGACCACCTTCTGCACCACATCGCCGTAGTTGACCATCACCTGGCGGATGCGCTTGCTCACCCCCCGCGCCGCACGGTCCGCGGCCCGCACGGCCTCGGCCTTGGCCTCCGCGGGCACCTCCTCCGGCCGCTCTTCTATGACGAAGTCCACCACCGGGTGCACCCGACGCAGGTCGATCTCCAGTTCTTTCTTGCCCTCCCGGGCCGCGTGGGCCACCACCTGCGCGGCCTTCAGGAGGCCTTCCCGGCTGAGGTCGTTGGTGTAGGCGTAGGCCGTGCTCTCACCGCTTACGACCCGCACCCCGGCGCCGGCGTCCACGCCCGACTGGACCCGCTCCACCTTGCCGTCCTCGCACCCGATGCCGGTAACGCGGCGGTACTCCACGAAAACGTCGGCGAAGTCCCCGCCGCGCGCCAGGGCCGCGTACAGGACCTCCTGCAACAGCTCGCGCTCCATGCTTTTTTTCACCTTCCCCACTTTTATAACCCCATCGCCAGCAGTTTATACTGCTTCCAGCTCCCTTATGAGCGCCACGAAAGGTTCCACCAGGTCCGGCGCGAAGTGGGTGCCCCGCCCGTTCTCCAGTTCCGCCAGTGCCTCCTCGGGGGTCTTGGCGGGGCGGTAGGGGCGCTCGTTGGTGAGGGCGTCGTAGGCGTCGGCCAGGGCCAGAATGCGCGCGATGAGGGGAATGTCCTCGCCCTTCAGTCCGGTGGGGTAACCCGAACCGTCCCACTTCTCGTGGTGGTAAAGCACTCCGGTCCAGAGGCGGCGGGCCAGGAATTTCGGCTCCATCTGGTAGACGATCTGGGCGCCGGCGGCCGGGTGTCTTTTGAGCCAGGTCCAGCCAGTCTGGTCCAGGGGGCCGGCCTGGCGCAGCACCCGGTCCGGAATGACGATCTTGCCGATGTCGTGAAGCAGCCCGGCCCACTCCACGACCTCCACCTCGGCCGCAGGCAGGCCCAGCCTCTTGGCCAGCAGGGAGGCGTAACGGCTCACCCGCGCGGCGTGGCCCTTACCCCAGGGGTCGCGCGCTTCCACGGCCGCCGCGAGACCCCTCATGACGCTGGCGAGGAAGGTCCGGTAGGTCTCGAAGCGCCGGCTGTTTTTCAGGACCGGCGCGGCGTGGTCCGCCAGAATGCGGCAGGTCTCCAGATCGCTGGCGTGGAAGAGCCGGCCGCCCTGTTTGTTGACGAGCTGGAGACACCCGATGATCTCTTCCCCCACCGGCAGGGGTACCACCAACAGAGAACGGGTGACGAAACCGGTGGCCTGGTCGAAGCGGCCCGCCCAGCGCTGGTCGCGGGTGACGTCCTCCACCAGCACCGCCTCGCCCGTCTCCGCCACCCGGCCAGCCAGACCCTCGCCCCGCCGGAGGCGCAGGTCCTTCAGGAGTTCGGCCTTGGGTCCCCGCGCCGCCACCGGGACCAGTTCCTCGCCCGTTTCGTCGAACAGCCAGACCGTGGCCGCCTCGGCCCCGCCCATCCTCTGGGCCTCCTCAACCACGGCCTCGGCCACGCCCTGAAGGTCCAGCCGGGCCGTGAGGGCCAGACACATGGCGAGCAGGTCCTGTGCCTTACTTTTCGACTCCCCGTTGGCCACCGTCCATCCCTCCCGCGTGCCCGGCCCGCCGTAGACCTACGGGCCCGGCCTCATTTGGGCGGCAGATAAACCTCTTCGTAAACACCGGTGCGAGTGGTGGCGCCGTCGCGCGTCGGCCCGCCCGCCTCCACACCACCGCCCCCGCCCGGCCACGGCACGACGAATCCGGCGGGCACAAAGGCGTTGTACCGCCCCACGGCCCACCTCAGGATCTCTTCCAGCCGTATCTTGCCCTGGGGATCCTTAGTAGAAAAAATAACCAAATCAAAGCTGGCCACCACGGTGCCAGGCGGATAGGCCCCTCCCTCGCCTCCCGCGCCGGACGATAAGGCCTTAACCTCCAGCCGGCGTATCTCGGTGAGGTCGGGCAGGGCCTCCATGCTCACCAGAAAATCCTGCAGCCGGCGGTAATTGCCCCGCACCCCGAAGGTCACGGGCAATTCCAGGTGGTATTTCTGCTCCACGATGGGCCCCGGCCGGAAGAGGGTGATGGTCACGCCGTGACGCACGGCTTCCAGGCCCACGTGCACCAGCACGCCGCCCTCCCGGGGCTCGATATTAAAATACGGCGCCACCCCTGCCAGCGTTTCCCTGGCCCGTGCCAGGGCCGCGGTCTCCGCCGGCAGAGAGGCGGCGGTCTTCTCGGCCTTGGTCAATTGCTCGCGGGCTTGAATCAGCTCGTCCCGCAACCGGGTGTAGGCCGCGGCCTGGGGCGCGGCCACAAAGCGCCAGAGCAGGTAGCCCATTCCTACGCCCAGCAGGACCAGTATCAGGACTTTCTCCCGCCTACTTAGGCGTCCCCACAACGGAATCACCCCCCGGCAGGGCGCAAAGGATCTTGAAGCGCCACGCCCCCAGTTGCGCGTCCTCGGTGACTTCCTCCAGCGTCACGGCCTTGAAATGGGGCGACTCGCGCAGATTGTGCACCAGCACCCCTACCGAGGCCACACTGCGGGAGTACCCCTCCAGCACCACCAAATCCGGCCTGGGCGGTGCGGCCGCAGCCGCCCAGGCCTGGGCACCCCCGGCGCCCCCCGTGGTCGCCGGAGATTGACCACCCGCCCCCGCCGGGGGCGGGCCGGCCCCGGCACCCTGGCCCGCGGCCTTCTTCTCTCCGGGCTTGGCCTCCTGCTCCTTCAGGATTTCCAGCTTCTCCAGCCACATGTCGCGGGGCAGCGCGTAATTGATGTCGGCCAGCATCCCGGACCAGGCCAGCCGGCCGTGGAGCAGCTGGGTGAGGGTGCGGGCGGTCTCTTCGGCCGTGCGGCGCTCTTCCCGCATCTTGTTCACCCGGGCCACCGTGGGCTCGAGGACCGCGAGACGCTGCCTGGTCTCGGCCAGTTCACCCTTCATGAGGACCAGCTGCAGCAGAAAATACCCGTAGCCCCCCACCACGGCCGCCGCCGCCAGGGTTACTGCGGCCAGCCGCACCAGCCGACGGGTGTCGATGATGCTCTCCCGCTGCAGTTCCGGGGGCAGCAGGTTGACCTTGTACCTCACGCCACGGCCTCCCGCAGGGCCAGACCCGCCGCCACGGCGTAGCGCGGGTCCCAGGCCAGGTCTGGGCCGCATTCCACGGCCGGCGCCGCAACCTCCACCGGCACGCCGAGGGCCTCGCCCACGAAGGCGTCAAACCCCTCCAGGCGGCTCGCGCCGCCGCTCAGGATCACGCGCCCCACGGGCCGGGTCTGCTCCTGACTGTGGTAAAAGTCCAGGGAGCGGCGCAATTCCCGGGTGAACTCGGCCAGGGCCTCCCGTAGCAGGAAGCAGAGCTGGCTGTCGCTTTCCAGGCAAAGGTTGCCCTCCCGCACCACCAGCTCGCGCGCCGCTCCCGGCTCCAGGCCGTACTGACTGGCCACGGCGGCGTGGGCGGCCTGCGCCCCCATCGCCAGGACGCGGCTGAACTTCAGCTCGCGGCCGTCCATAACCGCCACGTGGGTGGTGGTGGCCCCCACGTCCACCACGGCCCAGGCCCCCTCGTCCGCGGCCGAAGCCACACCCAGGTAGGTGCGCCACAGGGCCAAAAGCTGCAGGTCCACCGCCGCCACCACCAGCCCGGCCTGCATCAGCACCTCGTAGTACTGCTGCACCAGGGCCGTAGGAGCCGCGACCAGCAGAATGTGCCACCGCCGACCCGCGGGCCCTTCCTCGGTGCCCAGAAGCACGTGGCGCAAAACGAGTTCTTCCAGGGACTTGGGGATCTGCCGGCTGGCCTCCTCCCGGACCGCCGCCTCGAGCTGGCGGAAGGGCACCGGGGCGAGCCGCACGTGGCGGGTAATGACCTGCGAGCCGGACACGGCCGTAATGACCTCCCGCCGGGAAAGCCCGTTCTGCTCCACGAATTCGGCCAGCACCGGCAACAGGCGCTCCTCGTCCAGGGTCTCGCCCACCGCACCCTCGGGCGTGGGGCAGCTCATCAGTCCGATAATCTTGGGGTGTCCCTTGACCAGGTGCACTTCGGCCACCTTGATGTACTCGGCCCCCAGATCCACCCCCACGTATTGGGTTTTCTTGGGCAGCAGCCGGTGCCAGAACGGCCCCTCTCCACCACCCGCGGGAGCTTTCGGCCTGCGCAGCTTGCCCGCGAAATCGCGCCAGCGCCTCACACTACCCACCAACCTTCTTCCGCCGAATGATTTCTCCGTTGGCCAGCCGGAATTCCTGCTCCGCCAGGGGCTTGATCCCAAAGCGGCGCAAGATTCCGGCCGGCACCACCGAATACTCGGCCCCGGAAGCCACCGGGAAATCCACCAGAACCGTGCGGCCGGGAAGGGCGGGGT
>Ga0272449_1000259_pt1 | contig 65775 bp, 45 predicted proteins | sample YNPCB0241_FD_198679 | JGI IMG/M metagenome (GOLD analysis project Ga0272449, IMG submission 198679) | Hot spring sediment microbial communities from Yellowstone National Park, WY, United States - YNP-CB-024-1 | ecosystem: Environmental > Aquatic > Thermal springs > Hot (42-90C) > Sediment...
CTGAAGTTATTACTGCTGGGCAACAGTTTACAGTAACTACTGCAATAACAGACGCATATTTTAACCCAACACCTGGTGTTTCTGTAACATTGCAAGCAGATTCACCACTTGATAATTATGACACAGAGCCTGCACCAAAGAATGTTGATACAGTCACAGGTAAACAATACTTTGATTTCACATTAGTCACAGCAGCAACACATTATCTAAGAGTTAGAGATGTTGATGGTGTACCACCATTGTATCAAGAATATCCAGCAAACCCAGCTGATCTTGCAGTTACAACATTTACTGTGAAACCAGCTAATGCTGTTAGATTACAACTGATACTACCTGGTGAAACACCTGTTCCTGGTAAATACAATGTTGCACCTTATGGTAAAGTTGGTTATCCAACAGACCATACAGCAGGCGAGTTGTGGTATGCTACAGTAAGATTAGTAGATTCTTATTATAATTTAGTTACTGATGTTTCACCACAACCACAGGTTCATATAAGAACAGCAGATCCGTTTGATATAGAACCATCTACAGAACCATTAACCTCAGGTCAAGGTTTATTCCCAATTGTTTTAAGGACAGCAGCAACCTGGCATTATTTAGTAGCAGAAGATGTTGATGGTATTGACCCACTTTATAGTTCTGACACATCGCCTATGTTTACAGTGAATCCTTCAACACCGACAAGGTTGTTAGTTGTAGTACCAAATGAAACATTTGTCCAAGGTTCACCTTATGGTAAGACAGGACCAGTTCAAGATTATGTTGCAGGGTCAAACTTTGTTGCAACAGTATATCTTGTAGATGACTATAACAACCGTGTAAGAACAGGTTGGCCAATGCCAACTGTTGGTATAGAAACCTGGGATCCAAAAGATACAGAGCCGTCACCAAAACAACTTATTGACGGTGCAAACAATTTTACATTAACACCACTACATGCTACATCTTCCTGGACACTTACTGCAATAGATATTGATGGTGTTGAACCACAATATTCTTCTGGCACATCTTCAGCAATACGTATATGGCCGCATAATGTACATCATATGCATATTGTTGACTATCCACCTACAGTTGTTGCAGGTACTGGATTCTCAGCAAAAGTTGTGCTTTATGACCAGTATGAAAACAAAGTTTCAACTGGTATCAACTGGATAAATTATGCACAAGCTGGATACAAAGTAAAATTTGATGGTGAATACTTCCCACCACCACAAACGCCTGAACTACCATCTGAATATGACTGGGTTGTTTCTGACTATGGAGAAAAAGTATTTACTGGTATTGTGTTAAAGAAAGCAGGTCAAAGATGGATCAAAACATATCAGACAAATCCAACAAACACAACAATATCGTCAGAACGTTCTTGTGATCCTAATCCAAACAGGAGTGGTGAAGAAGGTGAGCATGGTCCTATATATACATATATCAATGTTCAACCAGGTCCTCCTGCTTCATTCTTTGTAGTAGAATCAACAGCTACTGCTGGTACTGAGTTTTACACATACGAAATAAAAGTTCCTGCTGGGACACGTTCTGATTGGGGTAAGATACAAGTTATAGCGTACTTGTCAGATGCGTATGCAAACATTGTTCCTTCAAGTGGTGTACCAGTAGAGATATCAGTTATAGATGTAGTTGGTTCAACAGGTGTTGTTTCTTACACATCACCTGCGTCTGATTCAACACCACCTGAACCTGTGTATTATGCAGTAACAGATTCTTCAGGTGCTGTTGGTCTTAATCCGCCATTGTATTACTATATGTCACACAAACTTGATGATTCAGCAAGGGTTAAGTTTTCAACAGGGACAATTGTTGGAACAACAAGAAAGATAACAACAATTGGTGGCATACCATATAGGTTAGTAGCATTAAACCCACCAGCAGAACTTGTTGCAGGAAATGAAACACCATATATAGTGATACAAAGAAGGGATGAGTTTGACAACCCAACATACCAAGGTGATACTTGGGCACAACTTGTTACAAACTCGCTTGCAAAACAACAACAACCACAACGTCAGTGGGACTTTAGATTTGCTTCAGGTGCAGATAATACTTTAGGACCGGATTATGTAATATGGTTCTATAACTCTATCAAATCAACATCTGTTGCAATAATTTATTATGACGAGATGTCGTCAATACCTGAAGGTGAAGATGGAAGACCTTCTTCAGGTAAATGGACAATACAAGCACAAGCGTTTGGTAACGATCCGACACGATGGGCATCGTTTGATTTGTTAGTAAAACCTGATGAGATAACAAAAGCAGCATTTGATAATCCGCAAAGAAGACTCACTGCTGGTTCACCAAAAGAATACACTGCAATAGGTCCTGGCCCTAATAGTTTAGAATTTGAAGTTGAACTACAAGATAGATGGGACAATCCTGTTATCACAACATATCCTGTAACAGTACTGTTGTCTTCTATAAGACAACCATCAAGGTTTAACGATTCGTATTCATTCTCGTTATCAAGCCGTGTAGTAGGCGGTCCAGCGTATGGGACACCACCTGTGTTTGAAACACCTATAACATCCTTCACAATTGAAGCAAATAATTATTACAAACAATTCTATTATCTTGACACAAACGTATCAGAAAATTATGGTGTTGGACCAACAACATATCCTATAATTGTTGCAACACCGTTAGGACAAAAAGGTGATGGTACACCATGGGCTTCTGCACAACAGTCTGTGATAATCATGCCAGATAGAATAAGAAGGATTGGTGTTTATGGTAGATATTCAATACCACCAGATACTAATTATGTACAAACACTCACTGCTGGGGTCACATCACAGGTTATGATGCTTGCTACTGAAGATTTCTATGGTAACATCGCGCCAATACTTGAAGCAGACCTTTCAGCAGATAATCCAAGAAGGATAAGAATTGTATCAGATTCTACTGGTACTGTACAATTTGCGTTGCCATCAACTGCTACTTGGACAACTTCTGAAGGTATAGCATACTTCCGTCTCGGAGATAGAACAACAACATTCTATCTTATTGACACACTTGCGTCAGTAAGATATGGTGTTTATGATACAACACACACGTTGTTTGCAGACACTGTAGTGAACCCTGGTATGTGGACAATTGGTGTAAGACCTTATAGAGTAGTTCCAAACATTGCACACCATCTTGTAGTAATGACACCATCAAGAAGGTTGATTGCTGGTACTACAATACAATTTGATGGTACTGGTTCTGATACTTCTACAATGACTGTTTCAGCAAAAGGTGGTCCTATGGTAATAACAAAGAATGGTCAACCTACATTTGCTGGTATCACTGTACAAATTAGAGATGAATTTGAAAATGTTACTGTTTCAACTGAGAATATAATCTTATCTTGTGAAGTTTTAGATTCGCCACAAGCATATGGTTCTATTGACCCATCACAAGATTTAGACGGTGCTGGATGGACACTTATGACAGGTGGTGGTAATTTACTTTCTGTTTTAATCCCAGCAGGAAATGATTCTGGCACATTCTATTATTTTGATACAATCGCTGGTTCTCATACAATAAAAGTTTCTGGTAGGACATCATCTGGCCGTGAGATATTACCTATGTATCAACAACATTATATTACACCAGCACCAATTAAGTATTTCACAATTCATCATCCGTTCAATATATCAAATCCGTTAAGAGTACATGAGCCAGGATTACTTACTGTTAAAGCAAGGGATAGATATGGTAATGTCGCATCAGGAGATCCAATTAATGGTCAATGGTATACTGGAACAATTGTGTTTTCACATTCTGGCAATCCGGAAAAAGTTACATTAAAAGATGCAATAAATCTCACAACATATTACACATTTGTTAAAGAAGATGCTGGTGTTTATAATAGATTACAAATTATTGACCAAATACAAGAGACACTTAAGGTGTTCGTAACTGACTACGCGACAACACCTTTACCTGATAACGACCCAAACAAAATCTACGGGTTCACAGGAGATACTTTAAGAGAAGTACCTGTACATTCAGACGGCGATGTTGTAACTTCAGGTATTGTTGTAGAACCAGCAGACCTTGCTCCTGTACCATATGGTGATGGTGACAATCCTGAATCAACCTGTGATGATAGTTATGATAAGAAACAAGAGTTGCTTGAAGGAACTATATATCAAGGCAAGACAGCGTTGTTCCAGGGTGATGGTAATACATTTGAGAAACCAGCGCCTGTGCCTATGTTACGTCTTAACATGAGAGTGTTACCATCTAATATTACTGAAAATGCTACATGGACACAACTACGTGTGGATAAAAAAGGTACTGCGTTACCACAAGATGTATGGCTTGGTCTTTATTACGATGCAAACGGCGATGGTAAATTCCAAGGTGAAACTGTCCTTGGAGGTGCGTCACCTGATCCGTTAGTAGCAGTTGGTGAATATGATTCGTTATCCAACGCTTGGTATTTTAGAAACATGAACGAATTTATCTCAGCAGTACCTAAGAACTACTTCTTATGTGTCCGTATATCAACAGTAGCACAACCTGGAACATATCTCGGGTTAGAGATAAATAATCACAATTATCTTACAATGATAGGTGTAGCACGTGTTGCTGCAAACAATTTTACTATATTCACTGATACTTCAGCAATAAAGAGAGAAGAAGCAAAAGTTTATTGTGTAGCAGAAGATATTGCTTCATCTGTTGAAACAACAAGGTCAACAACTGTATATCAAGGACAACCAAATGCTGGTATGTTGAGAATTAAAATATGGACAAAAGAATATACTGCGTATCTTAATGGGTTCAAAATTACACGTACAGGGACTGGTGTGGATACAGATATTAAATCAGTAGCGTTGTTTATTGACGACAACGGTACAGGCGACCCGTCAAGAGGTGATGGTTTGTTCCAGCCAGCATTAGACAGAAGAGTCTCTGATTGGGTTACATTCTCAACACGTGCTGCGTTAGTGTATCTAAACAATGTGCAAGAAATATCGCCATCTACAATAACATATTTTGTATCATACAAAATTGCAGATTCTGCTTATGTTGGGAAAACACATGGTGCTGCTATAGTTGACGCTGCGGATATACGTCTTGGTGAAGGTGTTGTTTTACCAATACCTGGGTATTATTCATCTTTAGTTACAGTAATACCGACATCTGATGAAATGAATCTTGTAGATTATAACAAAACACAACCAAACAATTTCTCAATACCAGGTGCAGCGACACAAGGGGATAAAGATGTTGTTGTTGCAAGATTAACACTACAATGTTTACAAAGAACAGCAATTTGGACCGGACTTAAACTTGATAGATATAATCCTAACAAGGTTAATCAACCCGAAGACATTGAAAATATTAAAGTGTACTATGATGCAAATAATAATGGTTTGTTTGATAAAGGTATAGACCAACTTGTTACACCAACTGATAAAAAATACACATTCCCTGTTTCATATCTCAAAGTAGATGTTTCAACAACTGATACAACAATATATCTTGAAGATGTATCAAAGATAGCATTGTCGCCAACAATTGACTTTTCACCATTCCCAGAAGCACCTGGTAGAATTGTTCTATCAGACGGTTCTGAAAATCTTGAAGTTGTATACTACACAGGTGTTGATAGACAGAACAATGCATTAACAGGATGTCTAAGAGGGCAGGAAGGAACAACTGCACGTTTCCATCCAAAAGGTGCAAAAGTCTCTGGCCAAGCAGTACTATGGATACTTGGTAACTTCTATGATTTAGGTCCGTACAGAGTTGGCCAAGAGATACTTTCAGAAGTACCAAAAGATTATTTTGTCTGTGTTGATATAAACTATCTTGCAAAAGTGCACGAAGCCTCACAACTTGGTATATCAATTAGGTCAACTGACTATTTCAAAGTTGTAGAACCTGACTTTGTAGCAAACAGGTTTGGTATAATAGGGCCAAAACCACAAGGTAAGTCAGAGTCAGGGATTGGTTCTATAATGGAATACGCAGATAAAGTTACGTTTAAGTTTATAGATATTTCTACAGAAGTTGTTGCATATTTACAACAAGGGAAAACAAACATACCAGTTTGTGCAATGACAATTTATACTGACCAGTCAGAAGCATGGTGGCAACAGATAAATATTTATGGTGTAGGTACTGCTGCGGATAACAACTTGCTCACTGACGAGATTAAATATGTCAAAGTTTGGTACGACGCAAACAATAATGGTTCATTAAATACTGACACTGATATTTGTATTGCAACAGCAACATTTGGGAATGTTGGAAAACCACTTATGTCACAAATTGTATTCCCAGTTGCACCAAAGATTATAACACAACATCGTGCATCGTCAGAAAAAGTTTCACAGAGATACTTTATTACTGTAGATATTGAAGAAAACGCATACCCAGAACAAACATTTGGTATTGCTGTGACAACATGGACTGATATAACAGTATCTCCACCGAACTATGTTGATACTTCGTCATCAACATTACCTTTTACAAGCATATTAAGAACAATAATACCATCACCAAGAATGGTTACTGTTGATAGTGAACCGATGTTCTTAGATAACAAAGGTAAAGTTATAGTTGGTGCTGTAAAACTCGCAGCTAATATTTCTGCTGAAGATACTGTAATACCGTTAAGTGTTCCATCTGATGTTGAGATACCACCAAGTGGATACGCTGTAATTGATAACGAAATAATAAAATATAGCAGTGTCACAGCAGTAGGTCTTGTAGATGTACAACGTGGCGTTGAAGGTTCGTTTGTTGGTCCACATTCATCTGGTACTATTGTAGGATTTACAGTTATACAAGGACAGAAGAATGTACCATTACTTAAACTTACAATGTATTGTAGCGGATTCCAAGTTCAACTGCCATCTATAAAGTTTGTAAGGACACAACCTTCACCACTTAATGGTGACGATTCTGATATAACAGCAATTAAAGTTTATAAAGATAATGGTGATGGTGTACTTAACCGTGATCCAGAAACTGGCTATGTATCAGCAGATGTAGAAAAATTCTTAGGTTCAGCACAGTTTGGTAAAGGGTCAGATCCTGCAAGTATAGCTACTGTCCTGCTTAACGATCCTGATTACAACCGTGGTTATGCGTTGATTACCACAACACCAACTATCTACTGGGTTGTAGCAGATATATCACCATCAGCAAAGTTTACTCATCCACAGATTTATAACAAAAACGAAGTGTTTGGTATAAACATTGCAGTACCTGCTAACTTCTCATTAGCACCAAAAGAAGCAGGACATTGGGTATCAACCACAACATCACAAGGTACACCTGCGTTCCCAATAAATTCTGTAGTCTCTGCTATAACACCAACTGTTGATACATTGATTGTTGAAGGTGAAGGGATACTACCGCCTGGAGTGTATCAGAACCAGAAAAATGTTGGTGTGTTACGTCTTAACTTTAGAACAAACAAAAACACTGTCACAATTAAGAAAATAAGAGTTGATATGGAAGGCACAGCAGTTGATGGTGATATTGCGTTAATTAAAGTATGGAAAGATTTAAACAACAACGGATTGTTTGATTTAGAAGATACAACAAGGACTGCTACTGGTGAATACCCAGGACTTATATCATTCGGTACTGAGAGATTCTCAGATAAAAAAGTTGAGATAGAACTTAAAGAACCACAGGTTATAGATGACAGAGCTGGTGGTGTTAACTTGTTTATTTCGTTTGATATAGCAGAGTTTGCACAATTGATGAAGAAATTTTCAGCAGTAGTTGCTGACGAATCATATATCACAGTTGAAGTTCCTGATAATGTGTTGTTTAATATTAAACCTATAAAATCTGCTGATGCTACAATATACGAAGCACCATCAGAAGTTATCGCACGAGTATATAATTATGCAAAAGATATTGCAAACCTTGGTGGGACATACCAAGCAGAAAAGAATGTTCCTGTGTTAAGAATGAAGATAAGAACCGATGTTGCACAAGCAGTATGGACAAGAATAAGGTTAGAAAAAACCGGTTCTTCTGCAGATCCGTTATTACCATATGGTAAGAACTCAGATGTAGCATATGTCAAGATTTATAAAGATGCTAACTTTAATGACCAACTTGATGCAGCTGATACTTTAATATCAGAAATTGAAACAGAACTTATGCAAGAAATAACAGAAGATATGAAAACGCCATTCTTGATGGTTATAAAATCATCAGTTTCAGCAATAGGTTCGTTCCCACAAAACCAGCCACAATTGTGGGTTAAAATTGATGATGAAGTGTTTGAATACACCTATATCACTACAACAACTGTGGATTCAACAATATATCCAGCGTTGTATATTACAAAACGTGCACACCTTGGTACTAATGTTCAGTATCACCAGGTTGGTAGTAAAGTAAGAAAATGTGATATGTTCTATCTCAATGACGATCTTAATAGACAAAAAGAAATTTCGTTAGTACAACCACAGCTTGTATCACCAACACCACAAACATATTTTGTTGCATATGATATCTCAGATGTAGCAATAGCAGGTAATGCAGTAGGTGTGAAACTTATTGGTAAAGAAGCGTTTACTATAGAATATCCAAACGAAGCATCGCCAATACTTGAAATTGAACAAGATTTTCAAGGTACAAATGTTAAAACAGATGTTTATCCGTATGAAACATCACTTATAAGGATTAACCCTGTTACACTTACAATAAGGGGAGAATCAGTTGCACCTGTGCAAGTACCGCAGAAGACAAAGAATGTACCGTTCTTAATGGTTTCAATGAATACTGATAGAAACTATGTATGGGTGAAAAAAGTTTATATAACACAAACAGGTAGTGTGCAAACACCAGGTGCAATAGGTGGGTATGGTCAAGGTGATATTTCAAATATATCAATCTGGCTTGATAACGGAGACGGGTTCTTCTCATCATCGCTTGATACGTTCATAACTTCTGTTACACATCCTACAGTTGACTTTACAGCAGGTGCTGCAAGAATTACATTTCCAGGATATGGTTTGTATGTATCAACAACACCAACAAGGTTCTTTATTGTAGGTGATATTGGTAAGACAGACCTTGCTGGTTATTCTACAAAAGATCATTATGTTGGTGTAGAAATAACATCGTATAAATCGTTTGATCTTACACCACAAACTGCTGAGTCAAATATATCAAATAAATTCCCGTTGAAATCATCGCTTGTACTTATATTAGACGAATATGCACCGCCAGTGTTGCCAAAATGGTCTGTGTTAGCTTATAAGAAAATATGGGCAAACCCGTTCGGTGACGGATATCCAGCAGTTGATGTAAATGACGATGGTAAACCTGACAGAGTAATAAGAAACGGTGAAGTGTTCGTAGATATAGATGACGATGGTGAAAACGATCTTGAAGATTTAGATGGTGATGGTGTCAAAGCAGAACTTGACCTTGTAGGTGATGGCAAACCAGCAATAGATATGACTGGTGATGGTTTCTTAGATGTAGATTTCAACTGTGATGGTAAACCAGACGCTGTGTTACCTGATATGAATGGTGATGGTATACCAGAGATAGATTTGTCTCGTGATGGTGTAATAGATTGGGGTTATATACCAGAAAGATGGACTAATAGAACCACACAACTTTATGCACAATGGAGAAAAGTTACAACAGCAGTGGATTACCGAGTTGGTGCTGGTAATGTCGCTAATAGAAATAATTTAACAGAAGCCTTTGCACCAAATGGGTGGTTATCAACAGGTAACAAACCTAAGTTTACTATAACAAACTTGTCGTTGAACGCTGCAAAAGTTACACGTCTTGTAAAATCTGTCTCAAGATTAGATGCACCACCGTTTGATTTGTTTGTAGAATCTACTGAAGGGTTCCCAGCAGAAAAATCCGATATTTATGTTGGTGGAGAAATAATGTATTATGAAACAAAATCTGAAAATTCGTTCAGGATCACACAACGGGCAAAATATGATACACAATTACAAGATCATCCAGCTTATACAAGAGTAACAAATTATGGGACATACTATCGTGTATCAGCAATAGGTCAAGCTGGTGTTGAAGGACCAGCTGCACCAATATTAGTTTACAGAGTTGACCTAACACCACCGTCAGCACCGTCAAAACCTATAACTGATTATGATAGAACACAGAAAGAAATGACTGAAGGTGTATACACAATAGAATGGTCTCCATCATCAGATTATGAATCTGGTATAATGGGTTATGAAATACAAGAAAGAGTTGATACAAGTCCTGTCTGGAGAACAATAAGGTTTGTCCCTGGTTCAAGAACTTCATTTGTTGTAGGAAACAATGATACACCTGATAACACACCACGACCTCAAGGACATTTCTATTATTACAGAGTAAGAGCGAAAAACTACGCTGGTTCATATTCACCATGGTCTGAAATATCAAACGGTGTTTGCACAGGATTGCCAAAAGAAGTTATATCACAAGTTTCAAACTATCCAAACCCTGTTGATATACGTCTTGGTGGTGAAGAAGGAAAGACATATATTGTCTATGTTTTAAACGAAGATGCAGAAGTTGTATTAACAATATACGACTTGCTCGGATACAAAGTAAGAGAATGGACGTTCAAACCTGGTCAAGAAGGTGGGAGAAAAGGTGCAAACCGTGTCCCACCAGAAGGGTGGGATGGTACCAACGCTGCTGGACAAAAAGTTGCTAAGGGTGGGTATATTGCACAAATCAAAGTGAAATCGTCAAAAGGTGTTATTACTGCTATAAGAAAAATCGGTGTTATAAGATAAACATTATGAAAAATAAATTGGCATTGTATAATCTTAAAATGTTAAAAAAACTCAGAGAGTTAATTACAGAATTTATGGATGTTTATATCGTTTTTTTAGATACTGAAGGAAATTTTATTACACCAAATTTTTTTCACTACACAAAAATAGCAAAAAATCTATTTACAATTAGTTTATATTTTTTGTATATTTAAATCAGTTTAATAAAAAATTTTTAAAAAATTAAAGAAAATTTATGTTATGAAAACGCTGAACTGGGGTATATTAGGGACAGGATATATTGCAGAAAAGTTTGCTAACGATTTTAAATTTGTTTCTAACGGAAAACTAACTGCTGTAGCAAGTAGGAGTGTTGAAAAAGCAAAAAAGTTTGCTACAAAATATAATATAGAAAAATACTATGGTAGTTATGATGATTTGTTGAACGATAAAGAAATAGATGTAGTTTATATAGCCACACCTCATACCACTCATGCTGAACTTTCAATAAAAGCTGCAAGAAAGAAAAAACATATTCTTTGTGAAAAACCTATGTCAGTAAACTATCCACAAGCTATGGCTGTAATAAACGAAGTTAAAAAAAACAAAGTGTTTTTTATGGAAGCGTTTATGTACAGGACACATCCACAAACAGAAAAAATAATAAGTTTGCTAAAAGAAAAAGTTATAGGTGAAATAAAAATTATATGTTCAGAATTTAGTTTTAAATCAAATTTTAATGAAGAAAACAGGTTATGGAACCATAAATTAGCAGGTGGTGCTATATTAGATGTAGGCACATATTGTGTTTCAATGTCACGACTTATTGCAGGTGTTGCTGTAAATAAAAACTTTGAAGAACCTGTAGAAATAAAAGGTTTGGGTAAATTAGCAAAAACTAATGTTGATGAATTAGCAGTAGGGATTATGGTTTTTCCTTCTGGAATTTTAGCACAAATGTCAACAGGTATCTGTGTCCAACAAGAAAATTCGTTAAAAATATATGGTACTGAAGGAGAAATTTATGTACCCTTGCCATGGTTTCCTGGTCTTGACGCAACAGAAAGTAAGATATTTGTAATTAAAGAAAATAAGAAAGAAGAAATAGTTGTAAAACCACAAAAACCTTTGTATGCGATAGAAGCAGAAAAAGTCAATGAATGGATATTAAATGGTAAAACTGAAGCTGAATATCCAGCTATGACATATCAAGATTCATTAAACAATATGAAAGTTTTAGACAAATGGCGTGAATCGTTTGGGTTCAACTACGAGTTTGAAAAAATAATGTGACATATCTACTATATTGATAATGAAGAACTAAAGGTTCGTTATTCTACAGTGAAATATTATACTATTAAAGGATTAGAAAAACCTGTCTCTAGATTGGTTCTCGGTGCTGATATACACACAAAACTTTGTTTTACAACAATAATGGAAGAAATAAAATTTTTAAAAGGAGGTTAAAAAAACAATGTTAATTGTTGAAAATAAAAAAATTGTTGATCAAAAAACAAACAAAGAAGTTGTGTTAAAAGGAGTAAATTTAGGTGGATGGTTAATGATGGAAGGATATATATTAGGCGGAAGAAACCTTCCTGAAACTGAATATAAAAATAAGTTTAAAAAAATAAATGGCGAGAAAGAACTTGAAGATTTCGTATATTCGTTTAGGAAAAATTTTGTCACAGAAGACGATATAAAAAGAATAAAAGAGTTAGGATTTAATTGTGTAAGAGTACCGTTTCATTACAGCGTAGTTGAGAAACAATTTTTTTGGTTAGAAAAAGTTGTTGAATGGTGTAAAAAATATGGAGTATATTGTATATTAGATTTTCATGGTGTTAAAGGAGCACAAAATGATGACTGGCATTCAGACGCTGTTGGTGGTAAAGGAAAATTTTGGTATGAAAAAAAATATCAACAAGTGTTTTATAAAATGTGGAAAAAAATTTCTGATAAGTTTAAAAATGAAGATATAGTTGCTGGTTATGATTTGATGAACGAACCTGTGTTAAAATTTAAAAATTGGGCAAAGATGTTATCTCAAGTGTTTAATAAAACAATAGAGATAATAAGAAATAATGGAGATAACCACATAATTTTTTTAGAAGGAAATAATTGGGCTACAAAATTTGAGTTTGTTGAGTTTTTAAAATATAAAGATAATATAGTATTAAGTGCACATTTTTATTATCCGGTTGATTATACATTTAATTTTATCAGAGGACTAAAATATCCGAATAAAGAAGTAAATAAACAAACATTATACAATATATTAGTAGAATATAAAAATCTTTCAGAAAAATATAATATGCCAGTGTACATAGGCGAGTTTGGAATTAACCTCAGATGTGATAATGGTTGTTATGGGGAAGAAAAGTATTTATCAGATGTTATAAATATATTTGATGGACTAAACTTTCATTGGACTATATGGTGTTACAAAACAATTTATATATCTTATTATCCAACAGGATTGTTTGTATATAACGAAAATCCGTCTTTTATACAAAGACAAGAAATAAATTTTGGTTGGGAAAGATATATATATGTATGGAAAAAAGAAAAAAATAAAATTAAAGATTCGTGGTTAACAAAAAACTTTTCTACTGGTATAATTAAATTTTTAAAAATTTGATAATGATATACTATCATAAAAATTTTGGTAGTGGCTAAAGATTTTGTACCAAATTTTTATTAAAAGTATGTTCTAATATTTTTAATATCATTGGATAAAAATCTTTATATTTATGATTAAACTTAAATGAAATTTCAGCAATTTCCCAAGCTGCTATCCAACCTCGTTTTCTGTATCTTTTTGTGCCAGATGTCGTTTTATCACATTCTATTTCCCCAGTAAATGGTTCAGTATACTCTTCATTTTGTCTTTCTCAGATATTCTAAAAGAATACCAAACATTTTTAAAAGTATATGTATATCTGTGACACTTAAATCTAGTATCTTTGCATTATGCCTTTCGGGCATTGCCGTCTCATAGAAATATATTTTCCAAAATTTTTGGTACGTTTTCTTTGACTATTAGCTAAAATTTTATATCTTTTCTATTTTTTTCTAACATATTTTTCTGATATTCAACAAATAAACAAAATAAAAAAGTGGAATTTTTATTGATTTATTGAAATTTATGTTTTAATTTATTATTTTTTTAAATCATTATGAAAAATTTATTATTTCTCAGTTTATTTATAATTAGTTTTGCATTAAGTGAAGTTAAAGAAAAAACTATAAACGAAAAACAAGTTTTTAAAAATTTGCCAAAAGGATATTATGCTGCTATTGTTACAGATTTTGGTACTATAGTGTTTGAACTTTATGAAAAGCAAGCACCAAAAACTGTGAAAAATTTTGTTGATTTAGCTTTGGGAAAAAAAGAATGGATAGATCCTAAAACCGGTAAAAAAGTTAAAAAACCATTTTATGACGGACTTATATTTCATCGTGTGATACCTAACTTTATGGCTCAAACTGGTTGTCCTAAAGGAGATGGTACTGGTGGTCCTGGATATGAGTTTGAAGACGAGTTTTCTGACGATCTACTTTTTGACAGGCCAGGCCGTGTAGCAATGGCTAACCGCGGACCTAATACTAATGGTTCTCAGATTTTTATTACAGTTGTACCTACTCCATGGCTTAATAAAAAACATACAATTTTTGGCCAAGTTGTTCGCGGTCTTGATGTTGTAGAAAAAATTGTTTCAGTACCACGGGATTATCGTGATAAACCTTTGTCGCCAATATATATCAGAAAAGTTTTAGTAAAAAGAATTAAGTAAACAAATTTTTTTATAAACTAATAACCAATAACTAATAACTAAATTTATGGTTGTAAAAAAAGATTATTACGAAATACTTGGTGTTCCAAAGAACGCTTCTCAAAAAGAAATTGAAGAAGCATACCGTCGTCTTGCTGTACAATACCATCCTGACCGTCATCCACCTGAGAAAAAAGCTGAAATGCGAGAAAAGTTTAAAGAAATATCAGAAGCTTATGCCGTATTATCTGACCCAAATAAAAGAAGGCAATATGATATGTATGGCCATGCTGGAATAGATAGTACCTATACACCAGAAGATATATTTTCAGGAGTAGATTTTGGCAGTGTATTTCGTGATTTAGGTTTTGAAAGTGTATTTGAAGATTTATTTGACTTTTTTGGTGTAAAAACACAAAGACGTGGACCACAACGAGGTGCTGATATAGAAATACCTGTTAGTATAACTTTGGAAGAAGCATATAAAGGTGTGGAGAAATCTATTTCGTTTTATCATACAATACCTTGTCCTGTATGTAAAGGTAGTGGTGCAAAACCTGGGACCTCAAAAAAGGTTTGTCCAAAATGTAAAGGTGAAGGAACTATTGTTTATTCCAGAGGTTTCTTTACTTTTAAAGAGACATGTCCTCGGTGTAAAGGTCAAGGTGAAGTTATTGATGTACCATGTGAACGTTGTGGTGGTGTGGGGAAGGTCAAACAACAGGAAAACATTGTAGTAAAAATCCCTGCTGGGGTTGATAATGGTACATCAATACGAGTTAAAGGTAAAGGTGAAGCTGGTACCGAAGGAGGAGCACCCGGAGATTTGTATGTAGCAGTGAGAATACAACCACATCCTGTATTTGTCCGTCAAGGGGATGATTTGGTATGTAAGATTGAAATACCATATCCAATAGCAGTGTTAGGCGGTGAAGTAGATGTACCAACTCTTGATGGTAGCAAAATAAGAATGGCTGTACCAGCTGGTACTCAACCTGGGAAAGTTTTTAGAATAAAAGGTAAAGGTATGCCAGACCTACATACTGGTAGAAAAGGTGATTTATATGTAGAAGTTAACATTCAAGTACCGACAAAACTTAATGAACGACAACGCAATGCTTTACGAGAATATGCTAAAACACTTGGTATTGATGTGTAAAATTGAATGAGTTATTAGTTCAGAGTTATTAGTTGTTGTAAGATAGATTTTCTAGTTTAGACTTTGTTAAAGTGTGAGAGTGAAAGTGACAGATGGACGAAAAATATGTTTCAATTTTATGTACCAGAACTAAATCCTGAACAACAGCAGGTTTTTATAACAAAAGAAGAGTTTCATCATTTGAAAAATGTTCGTCGGGTTAAAATAGGTGAGGTTGTCCAAGTTTTTAATGGTAAAGGATTGGTTTTTAAAGTAAAGGTTAAAAAATTTTATAAAGATAAAGTTGAGACAGAAGTTTTAGAAAAAAAATTTGTGCCAGAAAAACATTATGAACTTGTTCTTTGTATAGGTATTATAAAAATTGATAAGTTTGAACAAATTGTTAGACAAGTTACTGAACTCGGAGTTGATAGAATAATACCGTTAGAACTTGAACATTGTGTTGTAAATAAAGGACAGTTGATAAATAAATATGAAAGGTTAAACAAAATTATAATTGAATCAGCTAAACAAGCTAATATAGCATATTTGCCAAATCTTGAACTGCCAAAAAAGTTAGAAGAAATATTTAGTGGGCAAGAGAAATGGTTAGTTATTGTATGTTATAAAAATTCAAATTTTGTGTTAGATAATATTTATAACGAGATAAAGCAGCAAAACAAGATAAAAATTGTTGTTGGTCCTGAAGGAGATTTTTCAGAAAAAGAAATTAAGTTTTTAAAACAACAAAATGTAAGGTTTGTTTCATTGGGAGAAAATATATTGCGGTCAGAAACAGCGGCTGTTGTTGCAGTAAGTTTTGTTACTCAACTTAAATTAACTTATTTGTAGGAGAAGTTTTCTAACCTCGAGCAGTCCGCTTTTAGTAGGACCGTTAAAAATCTCGTATTTTTGTAGCTAGGAGTGTTAAGATCTGCTTTGGTATTGTCTAATCCCGCACTTACGGAATGTGAATGCGGGATCGCTTTGCTGCTACTATAAACTATGAACTAATAACTATTAACTAATATGAACTACTTTATACGTACATTCGGTTGTAAAACAAATCAGTACGAAAGTGAGTTAATGAAAGAACTTATTATACAAAACGGTGATACTGTCGCCAATGATTATTGTGATTCGGATATTGTTGTTATAAACAGTTGTGCTGTTACACAAGCTGCTGAACGTGATGTCTACAAATTTATTCGCAGAGTTTATAGAGAAAGCAAAAGAACGAAAGAAATATATCTTGTTGGATGTTATGCTGAGTATATAAAACAACATAATTTAGACAAAAATTTTTTTAGCCGTCTTGTAGTGGACATTCCAGTAAAATTTTTTGGTAATAAAGAAAAATATGTTTTTTTAAATTGCACTTCAGAAGAAAATTGTATAATAAAAAAATTTTTTGGTGCCCAACGTGCTTATGTAAAAATTCAGGATGGATGTAATAATTTTTGTAGTTATTGTGTTGTACCATATTTAAGAAACAAACTTGTAAGTAAACCTGTAGATGTTGTATTAAAAGAAATAGAAAATCTTGTACGGAACAATTTCGTAGAAATATATTTTGTTGGGACAAACATCGGCAAGTATTGTTATAAAAATGGGAAAAGAATATATGATTTCATAGATCTTTCAGAAGAAGTTTTGATAAACTTTCCAGAAGTTATTCTACTTTATACTTCATTAGAACCGGTTGATTTAACAGAAAAATTTTTTGAGTTTTTACAAAAATATAAATTTAGAATTTTTCCACATTTTCATATACCACTACAGTCTGCTGATAACAAAGTGCTTCAAGATATGAGAAGAAAATACTCTGTTGAAGAATACACTGAAAAAATCGAAAAGTTAAGAAAGATAATGTCAAACTTAATTCTTTCGACTGATATTATAGTTGGATTCCCAACAGAAACACAAAAACAGTTTTTAAATACAGTTAAATATATAGAAAAAATAAATTTCAACTGGATACATGTTTTTCCTTATTCAGCAAGAATGGGGACAGAATGTTATAAAAAATATGGTAATTATGTTCCATATGATGTAAAACAACGGGTTAGGGAAATAAATAAACTTAATAAAATATTATGTGGGGATTATTTTAAACAACTGTGCAAAATCTAATATAAGGGGGTAAAACTTCAATGGGTATGGATTATTTCTTAACAGAAGAACAACAAGCTATGGTAGAATTAGCAAGAGAAATAGCGGAGAAAAAAATCAAACCTGTCCGTGAGTACTATGATGAAACTGAAGAATTCCCTTGGCCAATTGTAGAAGAATTAGCACGGGCGGATCTTATGGGTGTATATATTCCAGAGGAATATGGAGGTACAGGTGGAAAAATTTTGGATTTAGTTTTAGTAGTAGAAGAACTTTCAAAAGTTGATGGTGGTATAGCGTTAGCGTTAGCAGCTACAGCTTTAGGTACACTTCCTATTCTTTTGTTTGGTAATAATTATCAAAAACAAAAATATTTGCCAGATATAGCAGCAGGGAAAAAACTTGCTGCGTTTGCATTAACAGAACCTGAAGCAGGTTCTGATGCTGCAGCAATTAGAACAACTGCTACAAAAGAAGGAGATTATTATGTTTTAAACGGTACAAAATGTTTTATAACTAATGGTGGTGAAGCAGAAGTATATGTCGTTTTCGCAATGACAGACAGAACTAAAGGAGCAAGAGGTGCTTCAGCTTTTATTGTAGAAAAAGGTACTCCTGGGTTCACATTTGGGAAAAAAGAGAAAAAAATGGGAATACGTGCTTCTGCTACAAGAGAATTGATCTTTGACAATTGTAGAATACCAAAAGAGAATTTGTTAGGTAAAGAAGGACAAGGGTTTATTATTGCAATGAAAACTTTTGATATGTCAAGGCCAGGTGTTGCAGCACAAGCTCTTGGTATTGCAGAAGGAGCTTTAGAAGATGCTATAAAATATGCAAAACAAAGAAAACAGTTTGGCCAACCTATTATTTCTTTCCAAGCAATACAACATATGATTGCTGATATGGCAACACAAATTGAAGCTGCAAAATGTCTTTTGTATCAAGTGGCAAGAACTATTGATGCACATCCTGAAGGAAGACATACAAAAATTTCTGCTATGTGCAAACTTTTCTGTTCTGATATTGCAATGAGAGTTACAATTGATGCGTTACAAATTTTTGGTGGATACGGATATATGAGAGAATATCCAATGGAAAAACGTGTTCGCGATGCTAAAATTACTCAAATATACGAAGGTACAAATCAAATACAACGTAATGAAATAGCGTTAGCTTTGATGAAAGAATATTAATGTTTTATGATAAAAATATTATTTATAGGCGATATTATTGGTGAACCTGGTAGAAAATGTGTTGATTATGTGTTGAATAACAAAATTGATAAAAAAGAATATGATTTGATAATAGCAAATGGTGAAAACCTTGCTGGAGGGAAAGGCATATCAAAAAGCGTATTTGAAGAAATTGTTAAAAGTGGGGTTGAAGTTATAACCTTAGGGAATCATGCCTTCTCACGAAAAGAAGTAGAAGAAATTATTAATCACCCTCAGATCGTACGTCCGTTAAACTATCCCGAAGGTGTACCAGGACAAGGGTATTGTTTTATAAAAACAAAAAATGGGATTGAAATTTGTGTAGTTAATCTTTTAGGACGTGTATTTACTATAGAATGTTTAGATTGTCCTTTTAGAACCATAAATAGTTTATTAGAAAAAATTAAAGAAAAAACAAAGGTTGTTATAGTAGATTTTCATGCAGAAGTGACGTCAGAAAAAAATGCGTTGGGATATTTTTTAGATGGTAAAGTTTCTGCTGTGTTAGGTACACATACACATGTGCCCACAGCAGATGCTAAAATTTTGCCTAATGGGACAGCGTATATCACAGATGTTGGTATGTGTGGTCCACAGGTTTCAGTAATTGGTCTTGAGATAGAAACTGTGTTAAAAAGGTTTTTGTATGCAATACCACAAAAATTTAATGTTGCAAAAGGAGTGTGTCAATTTAATGCTGTAGAAGTTTATATTGATGAAAAAACTGGTAAAAGTTTACAAATAAAACAGGTTTTATTTGAAAATATAGAAATATGAACACTAAATTGTTAGAAGGTAAATTGGTGTTTACTGTCAGTCAATTGAACGAACTTTTAAAAAATTTGATTGAGCCAGCTTTGGATAGAGTTTATGTGGAAGGAGAAATTTCAAATCTTAAATCATATTCATCAGGCCATTTGTTCTTTATTCTCAAAGATGAAAAAACTCAGATTAAAAGTGTGATATTTCGTGAAACTGTTAATAAATTAAAGTTTGAGTTGCAAAACGGACTTAAAATTATATGTCGTGGGAGAGTGGAGTATTATACAGTTCGTGGTGAAGTAAACCTTATAGTTTATGAAGTTATACCTAAAGGGATAGGGGAACTACAACTTGCGTTTGAACAGTTAAAAAAGAAACTTGAACAAGAAGGTTTGTTTGATGTAAAACGTAAAAAAAAGATACCTCTCTTGCCACAGAGGATAGGCGTGGTAACTTCGCCAGACGGTGCTGCTATAAGAGATATACTTACTGTTATACGACGAAGGTTCGCTAATGTTGAAATATTACTTTATCCGGTAAAAGTTCAGGGTGAAACTGCAAAAGATGAAATTGCGGAAGGAATCAGGTTTTTAAACGAAAATTTCCCATATCTTGATGTATTGTTAGTAGGTCGTGGTGGGGGTTCTGTTGAAGATCTTTGGGCGTTTAATGAAGAAATTGTAGCACGTGCTATCGCAGCGTCTAAAATACCAGTAATTTCGTGTGTAGGACACGAAATTGATTATACAATAGCGGATTATGTTGCTGACCTTCGTGCACCAACACCATCAGCTGCTGCTGAACTTGTAGTAAAAAGTAAAGAAGAATTAAAACATAAAATTGAAAATTATTTTATAAGATTAGTACAAAATATTAAACAATTGATAAATTTTTATCAAAACAAAGTAAGACAACTTGCTACACGAAGGATTTTTGTTTCACCACAAACATTCTATGAAGATAAAATTAAAGAATTGTTAGATATTGAAAAACAATTATGTGTTTTTGTTAAACATTATTTAGAAGTTAATCAACATAAAATAAATTTGTATCGAGAAAAATTAAATCTTTTGTCTCCACAGAACGTTTTATCCCGTGGGTACGCAATTGTGTGGTATAAAAATAAAATTTTAAAAAATGTAGATGAATTACGTCCTCACGACGAAGTTAAAGTACAACTGTATAAAGGTGAGTTTATATCAGAAATTAAAAAAATAAAACCATAAATTTTGAGAGGTTGAATAATATGAAATGCCCATATTGTGGGTATGTAAACAAACCAGAAAGTAAAACCTGTAAAAAATGTGGGAAACCCTTATCAATAGAACCTTTGTGGAAACCAAGTTTAACATGGCATATAAAAGTTTTAGTGATAATATATATTTGTTTGGTTTTAATATTTTTTTTATTAAACCATTTGTTGAAACCGTATATGAGACAACTGCCACCTGAGATAACTCCGTGGTTGCAAAAAAAATGAAACAAGTGCAAGAAAAAAAGATTATTAAGTTAGCAAAAAAAGTTTTAGTAACAGAAGCAAAACAAGTTTTGTTGCAAACAAAACATATAAATGAACAATTTGTTGAAGCAGTAAATACTATATTAAATTGTACCGGTAAAATAGTTGTCTTAGGTGTGGGTAAATCAGGACTTATCGGTAGAAAAATTGCCGCTACATTTTCGTCTTTAAATATCCCATCAGTTTTTTTACATCCAGTGGAACTACTTCATGGTGATCTCGGGTTAATAAGAAAAGAAGATGTTGTATTAATACTTTCGTATTCTGGTGAAACAGAGGAAATTAAAAAGGTCTTACCTATATTAAAAAATTTTGGTATAAAAATAATTGCGTTCACTAAAACTAAGACTTCTAAATTAGGCAAACTTGCAGATGTGGTTATAATAACAAAAGTTCAAAAAGAAGCTTGTCCATATAATATAGTACCAACATCGTCTACTACTGCAATGTTAGCCTTAGGTGATGCGTTAGGTATTACTATTGCTATATTAAAAGGGTTTAAAAAAGAAGACTTTGCACGAGTACATCCAGCTGGGAGTTTAGGAAAACAACTTACTCTTAAAGTGAAAGACATTATGAGGAAAGGTAAATTGATACCAAAGGTTTTGCCTAACACAAGAATTAAAGACGCTTTAATTGTTATGACATCAACTAAGTTAGGTGCTACAACTGTAGTAGATAAAAAAGGAAAACTTATTGGTTATTTTACTGACGGTGATCTTCGTAGATGGGCACAAAAAGTTCCAGATTTGTTAAATCATGAGATAAAGGATTTTATGACAAAAAATCCTAAAGTTGTCACTCCTGACGAACTTGTTGTTAATGCAAAAGAGTTAATGAAAAAATATAACTGTGACAACTTGCCCGTAGTGGACAAAAATTATAAGGTTGTAGGTATTATTGACGAACGAGATGTCTTAAAAGAAGGGATCTAAATTTTTCTCATCTTATATACATGTTGAAAAAAATAAGAAATTTTTTGTTTGTTATAACAGTAAAAATTTTTTGTTTTATTTTGAGAAAAGCACCATTAAGTTTTAACATTTTTTTAGGTAGGTTGTTGGGACAGATTTTTTTTATTTTTGATTATAAATACAAATATCTCGCATTTAAAAATATAAAATATGTGTTTGAAAATTATAATTACAAACAAATTGTTAGACTTGCAAAAGAATGTTATAAAAATTTGGGACAAAATTTCACTGAATTTTTGTTATTACCACGGTTAAAAAATTTTTATAAAACCATTGTGGATTTTCAACAACAAGAAAAAGAATTGTTATGGTCGTTATATAGACAAAATAAAGGGGTTATAATTTTTTCTGCACATTTTAGCAACTGGGAATTATTAGGTTGTGTATTAGCACAAGAAGGATTTCCTTTAGCTGTTGTAGCAAGAGAGTTTTATATAAAAAAAATTAATGATGTTATAGAAAAAATAAGAACCGAAGCTGGAGAGATTGTGATAGCTCGTCAACAAAAAAATAGTATTAAAAATTTATTGTTTGCATTAAAAAATAGATATGTGATAGGTGTGCTTGTTGACCAAAACATTAAAAATGTTAAAAATGTTATGATAGAATTTTTAGGTAAACCAGCAGCAACTCCTATAAGTTTTGTAGAATTAATGATAAAATATCAAATACCGGCAGTGATAGGTGTTATTTATAGAACTGAAAGGAAGAAATATAAAATAAAAATTGTCCCTATTGAAAAAAAATATTATGAAAATGCTGTTGAGTGTATAATTTTTATAAACAAAGTTTTATCAAATTTTATTTTGACATATCCTGAACAATGGGTGTGGATGCATAACAGATGGGATGATATAAATTAGTAGGTGTAGTAAGTAGGTATGAAAAATAGAATAGTAGAGAATTTTATTTTTGGATTTTATACAAAAAAATGAAAAATTGTCTAATATTTATTTTCACTAGTTTTTTATTATTTAGTTGTAATACTAAAGTTAATAAACAAAATGTTGTACAACAAAGTAGTTCTGTAGTTGACTTGCCAACAATAACAAATTTTTCTTTAGTGAAAACAAAAAATGGTAAAAATGTGTATAAAATAAAAGCGAATAAAGCAGTTATAGATGAAAAAAATAAGGTGATAACTGTATATAAAGGTATAGCTGAAATTTATGATAAAAAAATATCTGTAGCAAAGGTCCAGTTTGAAGTTGCAAAATATGATATTGTGTTAGGAGATGCAGAATTTTTGGGGAAAAATGTTATATCTACCATTGAAAACGAAAAAATAATTACATATGATATAAAATATAATTCTAAAGAAAATAAAATTTTTTCTGATAAAGAAATTGAAATATATAAAAACGGTAATGTGGTAAAAGGGATAGGTTTTGAAACTTTTGACGGATTCCAAACTATAAGGATTTATAAAAATGTTATTACATCTCAGTAAAACAATATTTTTAATGTTGATTTTGTTATCAGTTATTACAGCAGAAAACAAGGAGATAAAAAAAATTATTTCTGATTATACTGAATTTGATAGGAAAAATAATGTTGTAAATTTTTTTGGTAATGTAAAAATTGAATACGAAAACGGATGGATTACCTGTGATAAAGCAATATATGACCAAAAAAATGGGAAATTAAATTGTCAAACAAACATATTTTTCGTGTATACTTCAACTGAAGATTATATTGAAGTTAAAAGTTCAGTGTTAGAATATGATACAAACCAAAAATATTTAAAATTTTTTGAAAATGTCTCAGCATTGTATAAAATTTTAAAAGAAGAAAAAAATAATATAGATTTTACCAATATTAATTTAACCAGCGAAGATTTTGTTGTAGATATGAATAAAAAGTATATAATAGCGCAGAAAAACGTTGTTGCTGTTTTACAGGGGAACAAAATTCTTTGTGATTTAATGGAATATAATTATGGGGATAATGTTTTAAAAATAAATGACAATATAACTAAAAACCAACTTAGGTTAGAGTTTATGGAAGAAAAATGGAAAATAAAGTATTGTCAGGCAAACACTGCTATTGTTAATATTAACGATAATAAAATAGTCTTAAAAGGTAAAGTTGAAATAGTTTTTTAAGTATATGAGTATATTAGCGAAAAATATAACAAAGTTTTATGGTGATAAATGTGTATTAAACAATTTGACTATAGAGATAAATCCTAAAGAAATTGTTGGTCTTTTAGGACCCAATGGTGCTGGGAAAACTACAATGTTTTATTCTATTTTAGGTATAATAAAGATTAATTCTGGGAAAGTTTATATAGAAGACAAGGACGTGACTAACTATCCTGTATATTTACGTGTAAGGGAAGGAATTGGATATCTTTCTCAAGAACCTTCTATTTTTAGAAAATTGACAGTTGAAGAAAATTTATATGCAGCAGCAGAAATTTTTTATAAAAACAAAAAAGAACAAAAAGAAGTTGTTGAACAAAAGTTGGAAGAATTTCATCTACAACATTTAAGAAAACAAAAAGCGTATTCTTTGTCTGGTGGAGAAAAACGTAGATGTGAAATTGCCCGTGTGTTAATATCAAAACCAAAATATTTGTTATTAGACGAACCTTTTGTTGGTATTGATCCAAAAACTATTGAAGAGTTACAAAATGTTATCTTGAAGTTGAAAGAGTTAGGTATTGGTATTCTTTTGACAGATCATAATGTTAGAGATACTCTACAGATTGTAGATCGCGCTTATATTATATACAAAGGAGATATTTTAATTCATGGTACAGCTCAACAACTTATAAACGATGAAGCAGCAAGAAGAGTGTATTTAGGAGAAAGGTTTACAATGAATTTTTAATTACACTATCAGGAGGTAAGTGTAAATATGATACCTATAGAAAATATAAAAATTGTCGGACGAAATATTGAGATATCATCTGAAGTTAAAGAGTTTATATATGAAAAACTTGATAGATTATCTCGGTATCATCAAAAAATTTCATCTTTAGAAATAACAATTGAAAAAGAAAGGTTTGATTATTTGATAAATCTTCTGTTGCACACATATAACAAAAAAATAATAAAAATATCTGTAAAAGATAAAGGTTTACATTCAGGGTTAGATATTGCGATTGATAAACTAAAAGATGTTCTGGTTAAATACAAAGAAAAAAAAGTTAGTTCTAAAAAACATAATAAAAAAGTTTTAAAAAATCTTGTTAACATACCACAAGTTTATATAAAAGATAAAATGTTAATTAAAAGATTGTCAGAACAAGAAGTTGTGAAAGAATTATTAAGTAAGAAAGAGAATAGTGAACCAATTGTATTTTTTAATACTGATACCAATAAAATTTCTATTGCAAAAAAAGGAGTTGAAGGCATAGAAATTTTAGATTTAGAAACATTATAAGAAAGGAGTGAATATATGAAAATAATGAATATACTTGATCCAAAATGTATAGTTTTCCCTTTAAAAGGAAAAAATAAAAAAGAAATTATTAAAGAACTAATTGATGTTCTTGCAGAAAATAAAAAGATAAAAGAAAAAGATAAAGAAGAAGTGTTTAAATGTGTTATGGAACGAGAAAAACTTGGTTCTACAGGTGTGGGACTTGGTGTTGCTATACCTCATGGTAGAACAGCAGCAGTTGATAAAATAGTTGGAGCGTTAGGTATTTCAAAAGAAGGGGTTGAGTTTGAAACATTAGATGGTGAACCTGTATATTTTGTATTTTTGATATTATCACCATTAGAAGCAACAAGCGATTATTTACGTGCTATTTCATATGTAGCACGAATGTTTAAAGACAAGTTTTTCAGAGAAGCATTAAAAAATATTTCATCAGTGGAAGAAGTTGTAAAGATTATAAAACAAGAAGATAATTTTTAAAATGAAGAAATTAATAATAGTATCAGGTGTATCAGGTGCTGGTAAAAGCCAGGTTATCAATATTCTTGAAGATAACGAATATTTTTGTGTAGATAATTTGCCAGTGAAACTATTCGATAAGTTTCTTCAACTTGTAAAAACAGCTCAGAAAAATAAGTTTGCTATAAGCATGGATGTACGTTCTGTTGAACATATACAAGATTTAATAAAAGTTTACACTGATACTTTAGAAAAAATAAAAGATATAAAACTGATAAAATTGTTTCTTGAAGCAGAAGAAAAAGTTTTGATTAACAGGTTTTCTGAAACACGCAGAAGACATCCTTTAGGTGGAGAACTTGTAACAGCTATAAGAAAAGAACAAAAGTTATTGGCTGAGATTAAAAAAAGGTCTGATTTCGTAATTGATACTTCAAAACTTACAATTGCTGAATTAAAACAAAAAGTTATGGGTATTGTTGAACAAGAATATAAAGGAAAATTAAGAATTAATATTATGTCTTTTTCTTATAGATTAGGAGTACCACTAAACGCAGATGTTATTTTTGATACACGATTTTTACCAAACCCAAATTATGTTGATAATCTTAAAATGTTAACAGGTAGAAACTCAAAAGTAAAATCTTATGTGTTAAACTCATCTGATACTCAACAGTTTTTGTTATATGTAAAACAAATGTTGTTTTTTTTAATACCCAAAATTGTTAAAGAAGGGAAAAGTTATTTTACAATATGTTTTGGTTGTACCGGTGGGAAACATAGATCTGTAGTAATTGCTGAAGAAGTTTATAAATATCTGAATAAGCTTGCTAAAGAGTTAAAAGATTTCACTGTAAGTATAACCCATAGAGATTTATGAAGAAAAAAGTTGTATGTATAGGTGGTGGGACAGGATTGTCAACATTACTTCGTGGATTAAAAAAATATGATGATATAGATATTACCGCTGTAGTAACCATGATGGACGACGGTGGTAGCTCTGGTAGGTTAAAAGAAGAATTTGGTATTTTACCTCCAGGAGATGTTCGCAACTGTATATTAGCTTTAGCAGAGAAAGAAGATATTTTAACAAAAATTTTTCAATATAGATTTCCAGTAAAAACACAACCACCACAAGTAGGTGGCCATTCCTTAGGTAATTTGTTAATGGTAGCACTGTCAGATCTTTATGGAGGGTTTGACAAAGCAATAAGTAAAATTTCAGAAATTGTTTCTATAAAAGGAAAAGTTTTGCCAATCACTTTACAACCAGCACAACTTGTTGCAGTGTTAGAAGATGGGACTGTAAAATATGGTGAAACAAATATTTCGTCTTCAAAAAGACCTATTAAAAAATTGTTGTTTAACCCTAAAAAAATAAAACATTATGGTGAGGTTACTACTGAAATAAAACAATCTGATCTTATAATTGTAGGTCCTGGTTCTTTGTTTACTTCGATTTTACCAAATTTGATAATAAAAGAAGTAGCGGATACTATTTCAAAAACTGATGCTGTAAAAGTTTATGTTTGTAACATTATGACACAACCTGGTGAGACAGATGGTTTTTCAGTAGAAAAACATATTGAAACAATTTATGAACATACAAAAAACAAAATTAGATTTGATTATGTAGTTGTCAATATTTCTAAAATACCAAAGAAGTTGTACAAGAAATATGAAAAACAAAATTCTTATCCCGTAGAAATTAAAGATATGTCAAAGTTGTCTCGTCTTGTAAACAAAGAAATTGTTAAAGAGAAGTTGTTAAGTACAGAAACAGACCCTACTGCAAAGTTTGCACGACATGATCCTGATAAGTTGGCTGATACAATTGTTAAAATTTTGAATAAAGAGAGAAAATAATGGAAGTAGGTATAATAATTATAACTCATGGTGGACTTGCAGAAAGTTTGAAACAAACTTTGTTTTCAATTGTTGGGAAAAAAGAAAAAGTTGTAAGTATTTCTATGTCCACAGAGTTTACTTTGGGAAAACTGTGTGAAGAAATAAAACAAGAAATTAAAAATTTGGCAGTTGAATATGTTGTTATTTTTACTGACATGTTTGGTGGCACACCATCAAACGCGTCCTTAATAGTAGCTAGGGAACAACAAAATGTTTACATCATAAGCGGTGTTAATCTTTATATGTTGATTGCTGCTGTGAATTTAAGAGAATTAAATAAAGATATGAGAATTGAGGAGTATATTGAAAAAATTATTACTGAGGGAAGAAAAAGTATAACAAATGTTAACGAATTATTTAAAAACAGGTTCTTTAATAAATAATTTATGAGCTATGTAATAAGAATAGATGATAGATTAGTACACGGACAAGTTATCGAAGGTTGGCTTAAACCTTTAGGGATAGACACTATTGTTGTTTGTTCAGATATTGTGTATTGTGATGAAGTAAGTAAAACTTTGTTTGAAATGTCTGCTCCAACTCATGTTAAACTAAAATGTTTACCTGTAGATCAAACTGTTGAAGAAATTGTTAAAGGTGAGTATGAAAAAAATGTTGTTTTAATTCTTATATCATCCTTGCAAGATTTGTATGATTTAGTGGTTAAAATTCAGCAAAAAATACCAGATTATAAACTGCCAAATGTTAATGTTGGTGGTATCAGACATATTCCTGGAAGAAAACAAATATACAAAGCGTTATTTTTAAGTAAAGACGATATTGAAATAATTAAGAAATTAGATAAACTTAACGTTATACTTGAATATTATGTTTTACCTAATGACGAGAAAATATTGTTAAACAATAAAATACAACGATTAGAAGAAATTGTGAGTAGATAAAAATGAGTCATGTATATTTTTTATTATGTATCCACAACCACCAACCTGTGGGAAATTTTGAATCTGTTATAGAAGAGGCATATCAGAAAGCATATAAACCTTTTATAGATATTATGTATGACTATCCAGATTTTAAGTTTGCTTTACATTGTTCTGGTATACTGTGGGATTATTTTTTAGAAAAACATCCTGAATATATAGAAATTGTTAAAAAAATGTTTGAAAGAAAACAAGTAGAACTTGTTTCTGGAGGATATTACGAACCCATCCTGTCTTCTGTCCCTCAAAAAGATCGTGTTGGACAGATTAAAATGATGAACGAATTTTTGAAAAAAACATTTAATGTACAGCCGCAAGGTTTATGGCTTACCGAACGAATATGGGAACAAACTGTTGTAAAAGATATAGTTGATGCTGGGATAAAATATACTCTTGTAGACGACTATGTTTTTTATTGTGCTGGGATTAATAGAATAGAAAATCCAGAACTTACAGATTATTATGTTACTGAAGAAGAAGGAAGAATTTTGTATGTTTTCCCGATTTCTCAAACGTTAAGATATTATATTCCGTTTAAACCTGTAGAAGAAGTTATACAATTGTTATCAAAATTTGTTATACAAAATGAGATAATAGCTTTAACAATGGGTGATGACGGCGAAAAATTTGGTATTTGGCCTAAAACATATGAACATGTTTACAAAGATGGATGGTTAAAAAAATTTGTTGAACAAGTTCTAAAGAACAGTCAATGGTTAAAAACAACTACTTTTTCTGAATTTGTTAACCTTAAACCTCCGAAACAAAAAATATACTTACCTACAGCATCGTATTTTGAGATGGGAGAATGGTGTTTACCAACTTCAACACAGGAAATGTTTGAAAGTCTTATAAAAAATTTGGATAATATTCCAAATAACCAAGTTATACTACAATTTATTCATGGTGGATATTGGAAAAATTTTTTATCAAAATATCCTGAATCTAACAATATGCACAAAAAAATGTTGTTTTTGTCAGAAAAAATTCAAAGAGTTAAAGATAAAAAATTAGTACAAACTTTTTATAAATCACAATGTAATTGTGCATACTGGCATGGTGTGTTTGGTGGGTTGTATTTACCTCATTTAAGAGAAGCAGTATACCAAAATTTAATAAACGTAGAAAAACAAATTGTTAAAAACGGTGTGTATTGTAAAGATTTTGATAAAGACACACATGATGAAATCTTAGTATCATCAGAGAAATTTTCTTTATATATCAAACCTTCTTACGGAGGAAGTGTCTACGAACTTGATTTAAAACAATATGATAAAAATTTGTTAAATGTTCTATCACGGAAAAGAGAGGCGTATCATAAAAGATTAGTAGAGTTTGAAAGTAATAACGCAAAAATTGATCCACAACAGGTTAAAACTATTCATGACCTTGTACTTGTTAAAGAAGAGGGTTTAAGTAAAAAACTTTATTATGATTGGCATCAAAGATACAGTTTTTTAGACCATTTCTTACATCCAGATACAAAATTTGAAAATTTTTATAAGTGTCAGTATGGAGAACAAGGGAATTTTACTATAGAAAAATATGAAATTGAAAAAATAAACAAGAAAAATCTTGAGGTGATTCTTTCACGAATTGGTAATGTATGGGTTAAGGAAAACAATTACCCTATAAAAATAACAAAAAAATTTGTTGTTAATGACAAAGAAAATTGTGTAAGTTGTGAATATAAAATTGAGAATTTGTCAGATACTAACATAGAACTATGGTTTTTGTCTGAAATAAACATGTTGGTTTTTTGCCCTCAACAAAATCTCTTTCAAGAAATTGAAACAGACGTTTATAAATTTGTTGACGAAGCAAAAAAGTTTGAAGTAGAAGTAAAAACAGATCAAAAAAAACTGTTTTGGATTTTCCCTATTGAAACAATCTCGTTGTCTGAATCTGGGTTTGAACGTACATATCAAGGACTGTGTGTCGCTATAAGTTCAAAATTTTCGTTGGCAAAAGAAGAAATTTATAATACGAAAATTGGCCTTATAATCAAATGATTACTGAAATACAATTTTTGTTAATTTCGTTGATAGCAAGTGTGTTACATTTAGATACATTAGTGTTTGGACAATTTATGTTTCATAGGCCAATTATAGTTGGTCCTTTGATAGGAATTTTAATTGGTACACCACAATACGGTGTACTAATGGGTTGTATACTTGAACTTGTTTATTTATCGTTAATACCTGTTGGTATAAAGGTACCACCGGATGTTACAGCTACTACAGTATGTAGCCTTGTAAGTTATAAACTGTCTAACGGCAACTTGTTTTTTTCTTTAATTTTAGGGATACTCTTAGGGATATTATACAGATATATAGATCTTTTAACAAGAACTCTAAATTCTATGGTAATAAATTGGGTGGATAATGCAAAAGATGAGGTTGTTACAACAAGAATAAACTTGTTAGTTGTATATGGTATTGTAAGTACATATTTTAGGTCAGTATTGTTTTATTTATTGGTGTTTCCACTGCTAAATTTTTTTATGAAAAACATTGATAAAATTGAGTTAAAAATGTTGCCCAGTTCTGAATTAATCTATATTTTACCTGCAATAGGTATTGGGATAAGTATATCATATTTTGTTGAAAAATAATAATATGAACATACCTGTTTTTTTTAGTATTTTTATACGTTCGTTGTTTTTACAAAGTGTGTGGAATTATGAACGTATGCAAAATGTTGGTTTTGTTTTTGTTATAATCCCATGGTTAAAAAAAATTTATGGTGTTACTCAAAAATTTTATGAACGTGTAAAAACTCATTATGGATTTTTTAATACACATCCGTATTTTGCAAACATTTTGATAGGTATAACAATGAGGTTAGAAGAACAATATGCTAAAAACGAAATTAGTAGTGAAGAAATTGTTAAAACAAAAACTATCCTTGCAGGACCCATTGCTGCTATAGGAGATAGGTTAATATGGTCAACATGGCGTATGTTTTGTGGTATAGTTGTTGTAGGATATTTCCTTATTCATGGGAAAAATTTTTATAATGAAGCAAATATTAGTGGTGGAGTAATAGGGTATTTGTTGTTGTACAATTTTATAGGTCATTTACCAATAAGGTTTTTTGGATTATATTTGGGATATGAGTATAGTAAAGAAGTTATAGAAAAATTAGCTAAGTTTGCTTTACAAAAGATTGTTGATGTTATAAAGACAGCAGGTGTTGTTATACTTCTTTTTATAGCTTTTTTTTATTCTTTGTCTTTGTTAGACAATGTTTTGTTAGTTGTTTTGTTTTGGAGCAACATAATTGTGTCAATAATATTACATTCAATAATATTACATAAAAAATTATCTGAGATATATATTTTTGTTTTACTATTATGTATTAACACTTTGTTATTTTTTATCTTTAGGCTATGATTGAAGAAGATTTTGTGATAAAAAATAAGTTTGGTTTTCATTTAAAACCTCTTAATGAACTTGTACGACGAATATCACAGTTTAATTCTTCTGTTAAAGTAATAAAAGATGACCAAATGGCAGATGGGAAAAGTTTGTTAGATTTGTTAACTTTATGTGTTGCAAAAAATGATAAAATAAAAGTTATTGTTGAAGGTGAAGATGAACAAGAGGTAATCAAAGCAATCAGAGATTTTATAGAACACGATATTTTTCAATATGATTCCCAATATGAACAAGAACAGAAATGAAAAAAGAAAAAAGGTTAAAAGGAATACCAGCTTTTAGCGGTATAGCAATTGGTAAAGTTTTTATCTTAGAACGAGAAAATGATTTGTTAATACCTGTTCATAAAATATCAAAAGAAAATGTTAAAAAAGAAGTTGCACGATATAAACAATCGTTAGAAAAAACAAAAAATGAACTTTCTAAAACTAAAGAACGGATATTAAAATCCTTAGGTAGGAAACATGTAGAACTTGTAGATGCATATATAACACTTCTTGATGATAGGTTGTTCACACACGATATTGTGAGAATGATAGAAGAACAATTGTGCACAGCAGAATTTTCAGTGAGCCATGCTTTGAACAAGGTTATACAACAGTTTGAACATTCTAATGATGATTATTTCCGTGGACGTATAATTGATATGAGAGATTTAGGTAAAAAATTGTTAAGAAACTTACTCGAGAAAAAAAGAAAAGATATAGAAAAAGTTACTTCACGACATATAGTTATAGCAGCAACTTTGGATCCGCACGATGTTATTTTACTTAAAGAACAAAATTGTGCAGGTTTTATTTTAGAATCTGGGACAAAAACATCGCACGTAGCTTTAGTTGCTCAAGGGTTAGGTATTGTTTCTATTGTTGGATTAAAAGATATTACTAATGAAGAGATAGAAGATGAAGATGATATTATTATAGATGGTTATCAAGGAATAGTTATTTTACATCCTACAAAAGAGACTTTACAAGAATATAAAAAACAATACGAAATGATGACTAAAGAAAAAGAAGAAATAATATATCTTAAAAAATCGAAGTCGGAAACAATAGATCATCGTAGAATTGGATTGTTGTGTAACATTGATCTACCAAAAGAAGCGGATAAAGTTATAGAAACATCGGCAGAAGGTATTGGGTTGTTTAGAACAGAATATCAATATATTAATCGAAATAGTTTGCCTACAGAAGACGAACTTTATGAAGATTATTACAATGTTGTACAAAAAATTTATCCTCATAGTGTGACCATAAGAACTTTTGATATAGGAGCGGATAAATTTTCTCAATTAGGGTTAGAAGGTGTGATCAAAGAAAAAGTTCCATCTTTAGGGTTAAGAGGAATAAGATTAGCTTTAAAATATCCAGAAGTATTTAAAACACAGATAAAAGCTATTCTTCGTGCGTCAGTAAAAGGCAATGTTAAAATAATGTTTCCGATGGTGACAAAAGCTGAAGAAATTGACGAAATTAAAAAACTTTTACAAGAAGTTAAACAAGAACTTAAAGAAAGGAAAGTAGAATTTGACAACAACATACCTATAGGTGTTATGATTGAAACACCGTCAGCAGCGCTTACATGTAATACTATAGTAAAAAAGGTTGATTTTATATCTCTTGGGACAAACGATTTAATACAATATACACTTGCAGTGGATAGGTTTAACGAAAATGTTGCAGATTTGTACGATCCATTACATCCATCAGTGTTAAAATTAATCAAACATGTTGTAGATGCAGCACACAAAGAAAATAAAACAGTATCAATTTGTGGCGAAATGGCTACTGACCCAATGTTGACAAAAGTTTTGATAGGATTAGGTATTGATGAGTTAAGTGTTCCACCAGCAGTAGTTTTGAAAATAAAAAAAATTGTGTGTTCTACTAATTATTCTGATGCTAAAGAGTTAGCAGAAGAAATTCTTAGATGCGAAAGTAGTAAGGAAATAATTGAGATTTTGGAAAAAGAAAAATAGTGCTGTCTAAAATATTTTTGTAAAATATGAAGTGTATAGATAACATTCGCAATTTTTGTATAATAGCTCATATTGATCATGGTAAATCAACACTTGCTGATAGATTACTTGAACTTACAAATACTATACCACAACGTTTAATGCAAGAACAAGTTCTTGATAGAATGGAGTTGGAACGTGAACGAGGTATTACTATCAGGTCTAAAACAATAAGGATGGAATATTGTTATAAAAACCAAAATTATGTTTTAAACCTTGTTGACACACCAGGACATGTAGATTTTACTTATGAAGTAATAAGAGTAATCAACGCTACTGACGGTGCTTTGTTAGTTGTAGATGCTTCTCAAGGAGTTGAAGCACAAACTTTAGCTAATACTATACTTGCAAAAAAAGAAGGGTTGGTTTTAATTCCTGTCATTAATAAAATTGACTTACCTAACGCTGATATTGAAACCACAAAAAATCAAATTAAACAATTTTTAAATATTGATATTCCGCCAATATGTATTAGTGCAAAAACTGGACAAAATGTACAAGAAGTTATTGAAAAAATTATAGAACTTATTCCACCACCAAAAGTTCTTAACAATATTGATGTACCAACATGCCTTGTTTTTGATGCCTTCTATGATCCTTATAAATATGTTATTATGTATGTAAAAGTTTTAAGTGGAAAGATAAAAAGAGGCACAGAATTTAGATTTTTGTCTGATAACTCTGAAAAAATTTATAAAATAGAATCTGTAGGATATATAAAATTTGAATTAGAACAAACAGAAGAACTTGTTGCTGGAGAGATTGGTTATGTTGTTGCTGGTATCAAGGATATTCATACTATAAAAATTGGTGATGTTATAACTACTCCACAAGTAAAATTAAGTAATGTCTCATTACCAAAACCTAAGGAAGTAAAACCGTTTGTTTTTGCAAGTATATATCCGTTAAGTCCTAAGGATTACGAAGACCTTAAATCTGCTTTGTATAAACTTCATTTGACAGATTATTCACTTTCTTTTAAACCTATATCCTCAAAAGTGCTGGGGGCAGGATTTCATTGTGGATTTTTAGGTTCTTTACATTTAGAAATTGTTAAAGAACGGCTTGAGAGAGAATATAATTTGGATATAATTGTTACATTGCCTAATGTTGAATATAAAGTGATAACTAAAAATAAAAAAGAGATAATTGTATCATCGCCAACAGATTTTCCTGATTATAGCGAAGTATTAGAAGTATATGAACCTATGACTAAGACAACTGTTGTTACTCCTTTAGAATTTTTAAACAATGTTATTGAAGCATGTAAAACATTTCGTGCTGAAGTTTTATCTCAAGAATTTGTTGATGAAAATCGTGTAATTGTTACATTTGAAATACCGTTAGCAGAAATTATAATAAACTTCTTTGATACAATAAAATCTGTATCAAAAGGATATGCTTCGTTTGATTATGAACAGATTGGTTATAAAAAAGCAGAACTTGTAAAATTAGAAGTTTTAGTAAACAACGAAATTGTTGACACTTTTTGTTATATAACACACAAAGATAAAGCGTATCCAACCGCATTAAAGATTTTGCAAAAACTTAAACAAACAATACCACGACATTTGTTTACTATCCCATTACAAATAAAAGCTCAAGGAAGAATTATTGCACGTGATGATATCCCGGCGTTAAGAAAAGATGTTTTGGCAAAATGCTATGGTGGAGATGTAACACGGAAACGTAAACTTTTGGAGAAACAAAAAGAAGGGAAAAAAAGAATGAAACAGATTGGTTCTGTAAATATACCAAAAGAAACTTTTATTGAACTTCTGAAATTATGAAAAAAGAAAAAGTTGTATTTGTATGTAAAGAATGTGGATATGAAAGTATTAAATGGTTGGGAAGATGTCCTGAATGTGGTAGTTGGAACAGTTTTGTTGAATTTAAACCTGAACAGAATTTAAAAAGTATCACTACTTCTTTATCTAAACCAATAAAATTGTCGTCTTTAACAACTGAAGATAGTAAAGAAAATCGTATTGTTACAGGTATTTCAGAATTTGACCGGTTGTTAGGTGGAGGGATAGTTGTTGGTTCTGTTATACTTATTGGTGGAGAACCTGGTGTGGGAAAATCAACTTTGATGTTGCAAATAGCACAAAAAATTTGTTCTCAAAAAAATTTTGATGGACAAAATTATAAATTGTTGTATGTCTCTGGAGAAGAATCTGTCCATCAGGTAAAACTCAGAGCTCAAAGGTTGCAAGTTAATAATGAAAATATCTACATTTTGGCAGAAACAAATTTTGAAAATATAATAAAGGCAGTAGAAGAAATTTCGCCAGATGTTTTAATAATAGATTCTATACAAACAATATATTCTGATTTTATCCCTGCAACACAAGGTAGTACTTCACAAATAAGAGGAATTACTGCTGAAATTGTTAAGTTAGCAAAAACAAAAAATATAACTGTTTTCGTATTAGGACATATAACTAAAGAAGGTGATATTGCAGGACCTAAACTTTTAGAACATATGGTTGATACAGTGTTGTATTTTGAAACTGAAGCAACACAAAATTTTAAAATTTTACGTGTTTATAAAAACAGGTTTGGGTCAACATCTGAGATGGGTATTTTTGAAATGACTCAAACTGGTCTTAAAGAAATACCGAATATATCAGATTTTTTTGTCCACCATAGTGAAGATTTGGTTGGTACTGTTACAACTTGTATCATAGAAGGTACTAGACCTATACTTACTCAAGTACAAGCATTGTTAACGAAATCTTATTTCCCACAACCAAGACGTGTTGTCACTGGGATTGATTATAATCGTGCAATGTTGTTGATCTCTGTGTTAGAAAAATATACGGGAATAAGTTTGATATACGAAGATGTTTATTTAAATATTGTCTCAGGGTTGAAAACAAAAGAAACTGTAATAGACTTACCGATAGTTGTTGCAATATATTCATCTCATAAAAATATTGTTGTGGATAGTAAATCTGTCTATATAGGCGAAATTGGACTTACTGGAGAAATACGACCTGTCAGTTTTATAAATGAACGAATTAACGAAATAATAAAACTTGGATACAAAAAAATTTTTTTACCATATGAGAATAAGAAAAATATTGACGAAAAATTGTTGATTAACAAAACTGTTGAAATAAATTTTGTGAAGTCAGTAAAAGAAATTGATAAAATTATATAAAATCTATTATCTATTAATTATCAACTCACAAACTAATAAAGGGGAAAATTATGATAAAATTTTTTACAGCAGGAGAATCTCATAATAAAGCAATCGTAGCTTTTATAGAAGGAATTCCTTCAGGGTTAAAAATTTCTGAAGAAAAAATAAAACAAGAGTTGGAGAGAAGAAAAAAAACATATGGCCGTTCTCACAGACAAGTTTTTGAAGAAGATAAGTTTGAATTTATTTCTGGGGTACGATACAATGAAACTATTGGTTCTCCAATATGTATAATAGTTTGGAATAAAGATTATAGAGAAGAAGAGTTTGTATCACAACAAGTTTCAACACAGCCTTATTTAACACCACGGCCTGGACATGCGGATCTAACCGGTGTTATGAAATATTTAAGAGAAGATATAAAAGATATTGCTGAACGTGCCTCTGCAAGAGAAACTGTTGCACGTGTAGTTGCTGGAAGTATATGTAAACAATTTTTAGAAAAATTTGGTGTTTTTATTGGTTCGTTTGTGACAAAGATCTATAATATTGAATTCGAGGAAAATTATATAACTTCAGATAAAAATGTTTTAATTAAATATCATAATTTAGCAGAAAAATCTTTAGTAAGATTTCCTGATAAACAAAAAGAAAAAAAAATTATTAAACTAATTGATCAAACAAAAGAAAAAAAAGATACAATTGGTGGCGAATTTATAGTTTTTGCTTGTGGCGTCCCTGTTGGTCTTGGAAGTCATATTCAATGGTATGAACGATTAAATGCAAAAATTGCTTATTATCTATGTTCTATTCCTTCAGTAAAATCTGTTGAAGTTGGGTTAGGCAAAAAATACAGTGATTATTTTGGTTCTCAAGTACATGACGAGATTTTTTATAATAACAAAGAAGGGTTTTATAGAAAAACAAACAATGCTGGTGGAATTGAAGGTGGTATCTCAAATGGGCAACCTATTATTATAAAATGTACTATAAAACCTATCCCTACATTGTATAATCCGTTAGATAGTGTTAACATAAAAACTAAAAAACCAGCAAAAGCAGAGATAATAAGAAGTGATATTTGTGTAGTACCGTCAGCTGCTGTTATAGCAGAAGCTATGTTAGCAATATGTTTAGCAAACGAGTTCAAAATAAAGTTTGGTGGTGATTCAATGAAAGAAATTTTACAAAATTATAAAAACTATTTAAATTTACTTAAAAAGATATAATTATGTTAATAAAAAATTTTCAAAAAATACTGTTCCAAGGTGATAGTATTACAGATAGAATAAGAATAGGCAATGATCTTGGTATAGGATATGTTTCTCAAGGACATTTTGTTATTGCAGAAAATTGGTTAAAAATTGTAAAAACAATATGAATATAGTACTTACTGGATTTATGTGTACAGGAAAAACTTCTGTGGGGAAACTGTTAGCTGAAAAACTTGAGTATCAGTTTGTTGATACTGATGATTTAATAGAACAACGTGTTGGGATGAAAATCTCTGATATTTTTGCTGTTTATGGAGAACCTTATTTCAGAGATGTTGAAACAGAAGTTGTAAAAGAAGTTGCAAAAAAAGATAAATTTGTAATTTCAACTGGTGGTGGTGTGGTGTTAAGAAAAGTAAATATGGATGAGTTAAGAAAAAATGGGATAATTATTAATCTTACTGCAAAACCTGAGACAATTTATAATCGTCTAAAAAATCAGCCTGGTGTAAGACCGTTGTTAAATAAACCCGATCCAATGAATGAAATTATAAAATTGTTGTCACAAAGAGAAGAATATTACAAAAATTGTGATTTAAGAATTGAAACTGATAATTTCACAGTAGAACAGATTGTGCAACAAATTTTAGATTATATCAAAACAAAATGAAATTTTTAATAACATTACAAGAAACAAAAAAAATATATGTGTGTTTTGAAGAAGTAAAATTTATTAAAAAAGTTTTAGAAAAAGAAAAAATTGAGTACTCAAAGTTGATAATGGTAACACATAAAAAACTATGGAATATGTATAAACAAATGTTTAATAATCAAGTTGATGAAAAAGAAATAATCTTTGTCCCTGAAGGAGAAAAATGTAAATCTTTGTTTTGGTTACAGTTTTTATACAAAAAATTTTTACAACATAAACTTGACCGCAGAGGATTAGTTGTTAGTTTAGGTGGTGGGGTAGTAGGAGATTTGGTAGGATTTGCAAGCGCAACCTATATGCGTGGGGTTAGATATTTGCAAATACCTACAACATTGCTTGCTATGGTTGACGCCTCTATAGGAGGCAAAACTGCAGTAAACCTTTCTTGTGGGAAAAATTTGGTTGGTAGTTTTTACCAGCCAGTTATGATAATTATTGATTTAAATTTTTTAAAAACTTTGCCAAAAAAAGAAATAAAAAACGCTTTTGGAGAAATACTTAAATATGCTGTAATAAACAAAGAGATTTATGATTTGTTAATAAAAACTGATGTTGAAAAAATTTATTTTTATCCGTTCCCTATAAACAAGTTTACTCAAAAGTTAATATATTTATGTATAAAAACAAAATTAGATATAGTTAAACAAGATGAAAAAGAAACTAAAGGTGTAAGAGAAATACTTAATCTTGGGCATACAATTGCTCATGCTGTTGAATCAATTACTAACTACAAAGAATACTCTCATGGTGAAGCTGTTATTTTAGGACTTGTTGCAGAAAGTTTTTTAGCTAAAAAAATTAAGTTTTTATCAGAAGATGAATTTGATAAAATTATAAAACTAATTGAAAAATTTGTTGATAAAAAATATATAAACCAAAAAATTTTAAAACTAAAAGCAGAAGATATTGCTAAACTTATAAAATTTGATAAAAAAACTTTACAACAAAAAGTTTACAGGTTTGCTTTACCTAAAAAAATAGGAGAAGTTAAAGTTGTTGAAAAGATAGAATATAATTTAGTTATTGATTCTGTTAAGTTTTTACAACAATGGTTAAAAAAGAAAGAATACTAAAAATACAAAAACTACTCGCTAAAAACGAAGCTTTGGTTACTTCTAACCCAGCAGATTTGTTCTATTTAATAGAGATACAAATTGATTTACCGTTTGTAATTACAAAAGATAATTTTTATCTTTTAGTATCTCCTATGCTTGAAGGACAATTTAGAAAAGTTTTTAAAATTAATAATTTAATTGTTGCAGAAAGTAACAAAACACGATTTGAACTATTAACAAAGAAAATAAAAGTAGAAAAAGTAATTTTAGAAGATGCTAATCTTTCATTAAAATTTTATAATCTTGTTAAAAATTATTTCAAAAATTTAGAAGTAAAAAGTGTTATATCACAACTTAGACAAATTAAAGATTCTTCAGAAGTTTTGTATATAAAAACTGCTATTAAAATAACAAAAAATGTTCTTTATGAAACAAAACGGTTTCTTAATGAAGGGGTATCAGAAATTGAAGTGAAAAATTTTATAATAAAAAAATTTTTAGAGTATAATGTAGAACCTTCATTTGAACCAATAGTAGCATTTGATGAAAACACAAGTTATCCTCATCATATACCGTCAAATAAAAAATTAAAAACAAATAGTTTAGTTTTAATAGATTTAGGCTGTAAATATAAAGGATATTGTTCTGATATAACAAGAATGTTTAATGTGGAAAAAAATAAAGAAGTATTTTATTTATATACAAAACTTAAAGAACTTCAACAACAACTTATATCTATGTGTAAACCACAGGTTAAAGTAAAAGATATAGACAATTATGCAAGGGAATTTTTTAATCAACTTGGTATAAAAGACAAGTATCTTCATTCAACAGGACATGGTATTGGGATAGAAATACATGAACCGCCAAGGATTGCTATATACGACAATACTGTTCTTAAACAAGGGATGGTAATAACTATTGAACCTGGTATTTATTTTGAAGGAAAATTTGGATTAAGAATAGAAGATGATGTATTGATCAAGTATAAAGAAAATGAAGTTTTAACAAATTAATTTATATATTGTAGTAGCAGAATTTTTTCTGCATATTAGTTAATCCCACCCTGTAATTTGGGAAATGTTGAAAAATTCCGCCAATAGCATAATGGTCGTAGAACGCAAACTATGCTTTGTTATCGTCTGATCCCGCAGATTTTGGGATTGCTGCTACAAAATCAAAATCATTTTTAAGTAGTCTCGCTATAAGTAAGAGATAACTAATAGTCATTTAGATCTCAAAGCGTTAAAAATAAAATTTAGTCATCGTAACTTTTGTTTTTGCTGAAGTTAAAATTATTATACATTAAAACTGTTTCCAATTTTGTGAACAATTACACAAAAGCGGGATCATTTTTTGGTAATTATAAGTATTTTTTTAGAGTTCTCCAATATCTTGGATTGTTGCTTTCTCTAAATTATGGTGCTATTAAATATGCAAATTATAAGGTTTGCAATAATTTTGTAAATTAAAATACATAAAAATTTTAATATAACTTTGTTAGTAGCCTACTAATTATAAATCATCAAACAAGTAACAACAAGTAATAAAAAATTGGTATTATATTGATATTATAACAAAAATTTAGTAATAAAACTTTATAATGGCTAAAAAGATCATAAAAAGGAGATTGCATTTTATGAAAAAATTAATGATTAAATTATTAGTTTGTATAATTTTGTTTTTTATTTCATTATTGTTTTCACAAACATTTTATTTTTATTTACCTTGGGATGATTCAACTTCAAACGCTACAGATTTAAGTTATTTAAACCACAAACCTGCTGGAAAATACGGGTTTGTAACAATAGGTAATGATGGCCATTTTTATGTTGGTGGACAAAGGATAAAATTTTTAGGTGTTGATATCACAGCAGCATCGTGTTTCCCACAAAAAACACAAGCTGAACCAATTGCAAAACGTCTTGCAAAATTTGGTATCAATGTTGTTCGTTTACACTTCTTGGATAACATGTGGGGATTTTCTATCTTTGGTTATCCTGGGTCGTATACTAACACTCGTAGTTTTAACTCAGATGCGTTAGATAGATTGGATTATTTTATTGCGAAACTAAAAGAAAATGGTGTTTATGTAAATTTAAATCTTCTAGTAGGAAGAAATTTCTTACCAGGTGATGGTTTACCTTCATCTATAAACAATCTTGATTGGAAACAGAAACAAGTACCAGCTATGTTTTACCAATCAATGATAGAACTACAAAAAGAATATGCTACAAACCTTCTTACAAGATTAAATCCTTACACTTCAACTTATTATAATAACGAACCTGCAATAGCATTTGTAGAGATTGTAAACGAACATGGTTTGATCCAAGGCTGGCTTGATGGAACAATAGATATTTTACCACAAGAATTTGCTGAAGATCTAAGAACAAAATGGAACGATTGGCTTTTAAATAAATACCAAACACATAGTAACTTGTTATCTTCAGGTTGGGCTATTGATGAACCATTAGGTCCTGAGATACTTAAAAACACAGATTTCTCACAAGGATTTCTCTATTGGGGACAAGAAGTACACGATGTTGCAAAAGCATCTTTTACAATTGTGTCAGGTGGAGGGTATGGTGGTTCTAACGCTGTAAAAATTGTTATAGAAAACACATCTCAAACATCATGGCATGTGCAGTTTAAACAATCAAACTTAGTTGTTTTTTCTACAAATGTTTACACATTAAGTTTTTATGCAAAAGCAGACAGAAACATATCAATAAATGTACAACTTGGTATGGACCATGACCCATGGAATATATTAGGTTTTGACCAACTTATAAATCTTACAACTTATTATCAATACTTTAGTTTCCAACTTATGCCATCAGCTGATGATAATAACGCAAGGGTTTGTTTCACAAATATGTGTAAAGAACTTGCTACTTATTATTTTAGTAATATTTCGTTTAAGAAAGGTGGAAGTATAGGTCTTCTTGAAGGTGAAAATTTAGACCAAAAAACAATGCAAATTGTGAAATACTCTGAACGTAATAAGAGGACAAAAATTGCTCAAAAAGATTGGGTTAATTTCCTGTACGATTTAGAAGAAAACTATTATTCTGTGATGTATAATCATATAAAAAACACAATTGGGTTTAAAGGAGTTGTATGTGGTACAACAGTAGGTTTAACTTCAGTACCTAATATACAATCAAAACTTGATTTTGTTGATACACACTCTTATTGGTATCATCCGGTTTTCCCAGGGACTGCTTGGGATATGAACAACTGGTATGTAACAAACGCAACTTTGGTAAAAGACATAAATGGTGGAACAATGTCTGAGATAGCAGTAAAACGAGTTTATGGTAAACCATTTACTATAAGTGAATACAACCATCCTTCACCAAACACTTTCTCGTCAGAAGCTTATATATTTTTATCAGCATTTGCAGCATATCATGATTGGGATGCTATTTATGGTTATACATATTTAGATGGAAGAACTTCGTTTGATAATAGACGTATAGAAGGATTTTTTGATTTAAACCAACATCCTACAAAATTTTTAACATTTATACCAGCAGCATTGATTTATAGACGAGGTGATGTATCAGCAAGCCAAGACAAGTTTGTTTGTGTAGAAGTAAACCGGGATGATGAAGTTGAACAATCTTTAAAGACTTGGGCATGGAGGTTAATTCAGGCTGATGATAAAGGATTAAATAGAAAAATTTCTTTGTTGAAAAAAACAGCAATGATTGTAGAAAATGGCCCAAGGCCATCAAGTTATTATACTCCTAATGAAATAACATTGCCAACAAATAACAGATATATCTCAGACACAAACGAACTTGACTGGGATACAGCAAATGGTGTGTTCAAAATAGATACACAGAGAACAAAAGTATTTTTAGGATATATTGCCAACAAAACATTTGCTACTCAAGAAGGAATAGAGATACAACCTAAAAATACTTTACAAAATGGTTGGGCTAATATAACTTTATCTTTGTTAGATGAAAACAATAGTTTTGAAAGTTTAAAAAATTCTAATAAAGCAGCAAAGATTTTGTTAACAGCGACAGGTTCTTGTGGTAACCCAGGAATGAATTGGATGATATATCCTAATACTTCTGTGTCATTTCCACCACCTGCTGATGTTAATATAACGGTAGGCAACCAGTGGGGCACTTCACCATCTTTTGTTGAAGGAATAAATGCTGATATTGTACTACCATATCCTAAAAACCGTGTTAAAGTTTATGCTCTTGATAACAAAGGAGATAGAATCTCTTTAGTTGAAACACAACAATTTTCACAAACATCAACTAAGTTTTCTATATCTTACAATTATCAAACATTATGGTATGAAATAGAAGTATCATCTACTGAAACACAAGTTGATTATCCACCTAATGTACAATTTGTTCAACCGCAAAATGGTGCTGTTGTGTCATCATCAATCACAATCACAGTACAAGCTAATGATGATTTTGGTGTTACAAAAGTAGAATTTTATTTAAACACAACATTGTTGTTTGTAGATTATAACTCACCATATAGTTTCGTATGGTATTCTACTAATGTAGCAAATGGCAATTATTATTTAAAAGCAGTAGCTTATGATACTTCGGGACAGACATCAACTTCTACAATAACTATTACAGTAAGAAATCAAGTTTATCCTTTGTATATCACAATAAACCCGCCAAACAGTGGCCGTGTTGAAAAAAATCCTGATAAAAGTTATTATTTAGAAAACGAGAAAGTTACACTTACTGCTTACCCTAACAGTGGCTATATATTTATTGGCTTCAGTGGAGATATTTCTTCAACAAGTTCTACTATTAACATTGTTATGAGTTCAACAAAAAATGTTGTAGCTAATTTTGAGCAAATATCTCAACCTTTAGATAATCCACCTACAATATATATTAGTATACCAGAAAATATGCAGTTAAGTGGCAGTGTCGAGATATATTTTAGAATCACAGATGATAAAAAGGTAACAAAATATATTTTATCATTAAACGATGTTGTTTTAAGTAGTGGTGCATATGATACTAATTTTGTAGAAAATACTTTTGTGCTAGATACATCTTTATATCCAAATGGTAACTATCAGATTAAGTTAGTTGCATATGATAATAACAATCAGATCTCACAAATAACAAGAAATGTAAATTTTAACAATATCCCCGGTGAGACACCTCCTTCAGCAACAATTGTTGGAATAGAAAACAATGAACAAATAACACAACCAAAAGAAATTTCTGTATCTGTTACTACACAAAAAGAGATAATTAAAGTAGAGTATTATTTAGGAGATGCTTTGGTCTATACTTCAACTACAACACAAAATTTAGGTTTTGTATTAAATCCGCAAAATTTTCCTGAAGGTAGTTATGTGTTAACAGTTGTTGTTTACGATTCTTCTGGACTTACAGGTACTGATTCAAAAATTGTTGTAATAAAACATGAAACAACACAACAACCTAAACAAAGTATTTTAGAAACATATCTTTTATCTATTGGTTCAGATGATATTAACAAAGTTGTATCTTTTGAAGTTAACAACATACAAAAAATAGAAGTGTTTAATTCAAAAGGTAAAAAAATTAAAGAGATTTATACACCACCATTTGAATGGGATGGTAAGGATGAAAGAAACAATTTTGTTTCATCTGGTGTCTATTTTATAAAAGTGAGTTTTGACAACGGAGATAAAAAAATTGTTAAAATTGTTGTAATTAAATAATTGATTGATGGAGGGTAGTGATGAAAATAAGAAAAAATAAATTTTTTGTTTTAACAATTTTATTTTTATCTACTTTTGTATATTCAGCAAACTTTCCATTTCCCCAAGCAAGGAATTATCCATATGGTATAAAACCAAATAATGTTTCTCAGGATACGATGAATAACGTGGTACTTTCCGCATATAACAGTTGGAAAAACAATTATCTTACACAAGATGGTTGTCCTCAATCTGGTATGTGGCGTGTAAAAAGACCATCTGATGGTAATGATACAGTTTCAGAAGGTATAGGCTATGGCATGTTGATAACAGTTATAATGACAGATGCAAACGATTCTACAAAACAATACTTTGATGGGTTGTTTAGATATTATAAGTATTATTTAGACAGCAATGGTTTAATGCACTGGCGTATAGATGCTAATGGTAACATAATAGGATACAATGCTGCTACAGACGCAGACGAAGATGTTGCTTTAGCATTACTTTTTGCACATAAACAATGGGGTAGCAATGGAGCTATTAACTATCTTCAAGAAGCACAAAATATTATTAATGCACTTTATAACAAATGTGTCGAGTCAGGAACATATGTTTTAAAACCAGGTGATGTTTGGGGTGGGTCAAGTGTAACAAATCCGAGTTATTTTGCACCTGGGTTTTACAGAATTTTTGCTAATGCTACAGGTAATAACGGATGGCTTTCTGTAGCAAACAAATGTTATGATATTACTAATTATTTTTATAATTCGTACAATACAGGTTTAGTCCCTGACTGGTGTCAAGCAAATGGTCAACAAGCTGGTGGGTATTCATATGATTATAAATACGATGCGTGTAGGTTCCCATGGCGGTATGGCCTTGATTATTTATGGTATGGCACAACTACTGCATATAACCATCTTAAAAAATTGTCTAACTGGATTAACTCTCAAACAGGTGGAATACCATCAAATATAAAAGATGGATATCAACTTAATGGTAGTGTAATAGGTCAATGGAACAATGCCGCTTTTGTAGGACCTTTCACAGTAGGAGCTATGGTTGATAGTTCTTTACAGACATGGCTTAATAGTTTGTATTCAAGATTAGCTTCGTTTTCATCTGATAACTACTATAATGATTCTTTAAGAGTTTTAACATTGTTAGTAGTAACTGGTAATTTCCCAAACTTGTGGGAACTTTCAACAGGGTCAATAAGTGTGTATATAGTTTCACCATCTTCTGGCAGTGTTGTTGAAGGAAGTACGAATGTTGTAGTAAACGCTACTTCATCTGATGGTGTTAACAGAGTAGAGTTTTATGTAGATAATGTACTTAAAAGTACAGACACTACCTCGCCATATTCTTGGACATTTAACACAACAGAAGTTTCTGATGGTGGACATACAATAAAAGTTGTAGGATATTCAAGTACTGGTTCGTCAGCAACTGCTACTACTTGGGTTATAGTAAATAACTTAAAAGAAGCACCAACTATTTATGTTTCAGGCCTTACTGAAGGAACAACTTATCAAGGAACAGTTACAATTAATGTTACTGGTGAAGATGATATCGGAATCACTAAGGTTGAATTTTGGCTTGGTAGTGTTTTACAACAAACAAAAACATCTGCACCATATCAGTTTTCATGGAACACAACACAATTTTCAGATGGTGAATATATTGTTAAAATAAGAGCATACGATACTGATAATTTATATACTGAAAAACAATACAAAGTATATGTTGACAATGTAGATTCACCACCTTCTGTATCTATAACTTCTTTACAAAATGGAACCACAGTTTCTAATACGATTACTATAGATATCACATCATCAGATGACAGAGGTATCTCAAAAATAGAACTTTATTTAGACAATCAACTAATTACTACAATTTATAGTTCTTCAGGAAGTTATAATTTGGATACAACGAGTTATCCAGATGGTGAACATAAATTAAAAGCTACAGCATATGATACACAAAACCAAACTTCGTCAATACAGATAACTTTGTATTTTGACAATATAGATGATCCACCAACTATAAACTCTGTTTCAGTTTATAACAACCAGATAGTTTCAGGAACAGTTGTAGTATCAGTAAATTGTTCTGATGATAAAGGTATTTCAAAAGTACAACTTCAGATTGAAAGTACAAACTATGAAGATACATCTTCACCTTATCAATTTACAATTAACACAAAAGATTTCTCTGACGGAGAACATGTTTTAACAATAACTATTTTTGATACAATTGACCAAACAACTTCTACCACAAGGACGCTTATATTTGATAATACACCACCACAGGTAAGTATCTCAACTCCTGTAAATAACCAAATTATAAACAAAACACAAAATGTGAATTTTTACTGTGAAGATAATATAAAGTTGTCATATTATGAGATCTATCTTAATGAGACAAGGATAAGTACTTCAACTTTAGATGTTTCTTCAGCATCTGTGAGCTATACTCTTAATACCTACTCTGTTTCTGATGGGACATACACACTTCGTGTTAGAGTTTATGATAAAGTTTTAAATAACTCTTATGCTCAGATAAAAATCTTTATTGATAACACACCACCAGTTATAAACTCAGTATCTTTATATAACGAACAGATCGTCAGTGGTACAATAAATGTTAGTGTTAGTGCAACAGATAACTTTGGTATCAAAGAATTAAGGGTGTATATTGATAACAACTTGTATCAACAGACAAACTTAACAAGTTTTGATATAAACACTACAAATTTTTCTGATGGAGAACATAGTTTAAAAATAGAAGTTTATGACAATATATCAAATTTTACTTCAACACAAACTGTGGTTGTGTTTAACAACTCTAATGATCAACCACCGAGTTGTTATTTAAATTTCTCTTCAACAAATGGTGTTGTCTCAGGTAATGTAAAAGTTTATATCTATGCAGAAGATGATAAACAACTTAAAAGTTTACAATTGTTTGTTAACAACATTTTAATAAGCACAGCTTCTTTAACTGGCAAAGTATTTAGTTCAACTTATACTATTAATACTACACAATATCAAGATGGAGATTATTCAATACTGCTAAAAGTAAAAGATAGTTTAGGACAATTATCTACATTTTATACTTTTGTTAAAATTGATAATACAGGACCTACTATTAGTACAAACATAACCGAAAACGAAGTTTTATCTAATATTAAAATAATAACTATTACTGCTTCAGATATAAATGATATATCATACTTAGAATTTTCAATTCTTACTTCTGGTTTTTACGAACTTTATAAAAGTACATCAGATGTCGCTAATTTAGAAATAAGTTTTAATACTAAACTTTATGAAAACGGTGATTATATTTTAAGAATTATTGCGAAGGATAAATTAGGGAATACATCACAAGTTTTAAGAAATTTTAAAATCCAAAATGTAGATTTAGCACCTAACTTAGAAATTAATTTTGAATCAGGTAAAAGAGTAAGTGGTGAAATAAAAATACCAGTTGTTGCTTCAGATGATATAGGTATTTCAAAAATAGAGTTTTATATAGATAACAAATTATACTCTACTAAAAATTTTGTTAATAATAGCAATGTTTCAATAGAATTTGATTTAAACACTTTGTTGTTCAGCGAAGGTGAACATACACTGCAAGTGTTTGTATATGATACAAAAAATCAAACAGCATCTAAGTTAATTACCTTCATAGTTGATAATATACCAGAAAAATTTTTGTTAACTTTAGACAACAACAATATAAACGAAGTTATAGACTTTGGCGAGTATGTTAAAAAAATAGAAATTTTTGATAAAAAAGGGAAACTTTTATATTCTGCTGAAAATAGCAAATGGGATGGAAAAATTAATGGTGAACCACTTAGAGCTGGAGTTTATATCTACTGCGTAGAAAAAAGTGATGACAGAAAAAGTTATGGAGTGATATATATATTGAAATAAATGACAAGTATTTTCTAGGTAACCCAAAAATATAGTGAATCTAAATCTTTTTGATTGCAAAATTGGTAACTTATGGCGAAGATTATAAAAGTTTTTACTTTGCAATAGGTCCCGCATTCAACGGAACGACGAAGTAATCTCGTCGTAAAAATAGATTGCCACGGATTGATGAAGACAACATTCTTAATGACAAAAAAAGATGTTTCATAGCGCTCTCCTACCAGCGAGACAAATTGCAGAAACAAATCATGATATTTTAACATGCTATTAGCCCTTTAAGAGTATAATAATCTTATGAGGCCTATCTTGTTTAATTCCTATGTTTAGTCTTTATATTTTTACATTATTTTTACAATTCAAACATACAATTTGTATTAGCTTGCAATATTAGTTGTATTAACATGTAAATATAAGTTTGAAAATTTTTACCACTATTGACAAAGTTCTAAAAAATTAATAAAAAAATAATGTCAAAAGGTTTAATTTTTCTATGAACTTAATTATTGATTAAAAATTTAATTCAATAGTTTTTTGACAAGTTGTTTTATAAAAAAATTAGTTCAAAAATTTCAAAAAAAGAGGTAAATTTTTATGTATAAAAAAAATCTGTATTTCAGTTTAATTTTTGTTTTAGTATCTACAATTTTTGCTCAAGATTTTGTTGTTGAAGATTTTAAAGATAAAACTTTAAAAGGATGGTTTGTAGTAGGTGATAGTGGCAGTGGTGGCGCATCTACTGCAAATATGGAAGTTGTCAGTACTGATGGTATAAATTGTGTTAAATTTAGTTATAGTTTACAAAAAACAGATAAGTGGGAATGGTGTTATGCAACTATTGGTAAAGTTTATGATAAAGAAGTTGATATTTCTGTTTATAAAGGAGTTCAGTTTAAAATAAAATCTTCACAACAAAAAGAATATGTAAATGTAAACTTAGTAACAACTGATTCAAACTTAAAAATAAACAAATACAATCAATATGTGGTTTCAATAAGTACACAATGGAAATATATTGCAATACCATTTGATAAATTTAGGATCGTAGGATGGTGGAAAGCAAGAAATATTGGTTATAAAAACAATTTAGAACTAAACAGGTTTAAAAGTATTGAGTTTTCAAAACCAGGTACTTCTGGTGAAAAAGGTGAAATTTACATAGCAGAGATAAGTTTTTATAAAGATAAACCAAAAGGTCAACTTCCTAAATTAACTGCTCAACCTTCAACTCAAACATTGACTTTTTTAGACGATAAAAAATCTGTTGCTTCTGATGGTGTTATAAAAATTTATACTGACAAAAAATTTATAGTACCATACAAAAACAAACCTGCAAAAGTACCAAAGTATTTTTATGGTACAAACTGGGGTATGTGGTTATGTGGTTTTCCTGATAAAGAGTTAGTAAAATCTTTAAATTTAAAAGTTATAAGATCTGGTGGTAATATAATGAGTAGGTATAACTGGAGAACTTCAAGATATAAAGATACTTCTATTGGAGAACCTTATGTATATCAAATACCTTCTATTGACGAATTTGTTAATTATTGTAGAGAAGTAGGAGCAGAACCTTTGATACAAATAAATATGTTAGGTTATGCACCGAATGATAAAAATAATGATGAGTTTGAATACTGTATGGATGAAAAATCAGCTGCTGAACTTGTAAGATATCTTAATGGTATTAAAAAATATAATGTTTTAATGTTTGAAATGGATAATGAACCATTTATATGGCATTTTACTCATAAAGATGTTGTTAAAGAACCAATGAGTGTAGATAAGTATTTTGAAAAACTTAAAAAATATGTTGTTGCTATGAGAGAAGAACAACAAAAAATTGATCCTAACACACAACTTATAATTTTTGCTCCAGCAATATGTACATCATGGATAGATTGGGGCACTTATGGAGATACAAATTATTATAATTTTGAGTCAGCAGTAGATTGGTTGATAAAAAAATGTGTTGATTTTGAACAGGACAAGAAAAAAAATCCTAAAGGATACAAACTTGTTGATATTTTATCTTTTCATATATATCCAAGATTTAGGATCAATTGGGAAGATCCAAAGGATTTTATTCCACAAGGATTGCCAAAGATGTTAGAATCTACAAAAACATTTTGGGATGAAAATTATATAAATTATTATGATTTTAACCAAGTAAGAGGTATCCCAACAAGAGTTTTCCCAAGGTTCAACGAATGGATATCAAAATATAATCCATATTTACAACTTGCTTTAACAGAATTCAATGTTGACTCTACATCAAGGATTAATTATCCTGATGTATTAAGACCACTTTTTATCGCAGATGTTATTGGAGCAGCGGCAAAATATGGAGTTGACTATTTTATGCAATTTTGTTTAAATGATTATGAAGGTGGGATGGGAATGATAAACGAATCGGACGAAGTTAATAGTATTTATTATGTTTTTAAACTTTTCTCAAACAATTTTTATGGAGATATTTTAGAGACAGAATCGTCTTTGTATGAAGTATCTACATATGCAGCAGATGATGGCGAAAATTACATAGTGATGTTGATAAACAAAAATCCTGCTGAGTTAAAGATAAAACTAAATTTTTCACCTAACAACAAAGATGTTCTTGTATCAGCAAAACCATATTCTTTATATTGTCTAAAAGTAAAAAAAGATTTTTCAAAAAGTGTAGATTGTGTGTATTTAGCAAAACAACATTTTGAAGAAGAAAAGTTTTAAACTACAAACTTTTGGTTATAAACTAGTTAACTAAAACAGGAGCTAAATTATGAATAAAAAAATAATAACAATACTTGGTTTGATTTTAGTATTGGTCAATATAGTAGTAAGTAAAGATGTTACACTTTCTGTAGAAAAAGAAAGAGAGTATTCTTATAAAGAAAAATTTATGTGGATGTGGGAAAAAATACATGATCCCCAATCAGGTTATTTATCAATTGAAGGAATTCCATATCACAGTGTTGAAAAACTAATAATTGAAGCACATGATTATGGCCATCATTCAACAAGTGAGGCAATGTCGTTTTTAATCTGGTTAGAAGCTATGTATGCGTATTTTACAAACGATTGGAAACCGTTTGAAAAATCATGGGAAGTAATGGAAAAGTATTTTATTCCAGATAAAAAAACAGAACAGCCGAATATGAATTATTACAGTTTTGATAAACCTGCATCTTATGTCCCAGAATATGATGATCCATATAAATATCCAGCTGGTGTAATTTACGCAGAACCAGTTGGACAAGATCCGTTGTCAGATGTTACTGCAAGATATGGTTATGAAATGTATTTGATGCATTGGTTGATAGATGTTGACGACTGGTATGGCTTCAGTAAATATGCTGGTGGTAGAAAAAGAGCTGTGTTAGTAAATCTTTTCCAGAGAGGTCCTAATGAATCAACCTGGGAGACAATACCACATCCGTCTATTGAAAGATACCCAAATAAACCACAAGGATTTGTTGACTTATTTGTTCAATCAAATGCTACACAATGGAGATACACTTGCGCTCCTGATGCAGAAGCACGTGTAGCACAAGCAATGTATTGGGCTGACGAGTTTGCAAAAAAGTTAAACTATGGCAAAATTTCTGTATACAGAGACAAAATGTATGAAATGGGAGATTGGTTAAGATATAGTATGTTTGATAAATACTTTAAAAAAATTGGTGCAGGACGTACTCCTGGGAAAGGATATGAAAGTTGCCATTATTTAATTTCGTGGTATATTGCTTGGGGTGCAGCATTAAACGAAAACTGGGCTTGGAGGATAGGTTGTAGCCAAGTACATTGTGGATATCAAAATCCACTTGGTGCATATTATCTTGCTAAGATAGGTGTTGATGATTGGGACAAATCTTTAAAAAGGCAACTTGAACTTATAGAATTTTGTCAAGGAATAAATGGTGCGATAGGAGGCGGTGTGATAAACGATTGGGAACGACCAAATGGACCATTTTATGGTATGCAGTATTGTCAACATCCAGTATATCTTGACCCGCCAAGTAATACATGGGCAGGTTGGCAGTATTGGCTTATGGAAAGAATGTTTCAGTACTATTATGCTTCTGGTGATAAAAAAGCATATAATATATGTAAAGATTGGTTAGAAAAATGGGCAATTCCTAATGCAAAACTTACTAATGATGATATAGAGATACCAGTAGGTATTGATTGGGAAGGTTCTGCAGATCACAAACCAAAAGATTTAAAATGTATAATAAAAGGTTATGGGAAAGATATAGGATTAATAGGTGCGTTTGTTAAATGTTTAATTTTCTGGGATAAAGCTAACGAAAAATGGAATAAAAAAGGTGTTCCTGAAGCAAAAGAGTTAGCAAAAAAAATATTAGATATTTTATGGAAAAAATACAGGGACAACATAGGTATTGCAGCAGAAGAAGAACGTGCTGATTATGAAAGATTTTGGTCACAAACAGTTCCTATGCCTAAAGGAACAAAGAAAATTATGCCTTGGGGAAAAGAAATAAATGAAAATTCTAAATTTTATGAAACACGACCAGACTATGGTGAACCTTTACCACCAAAAGGGCCTTATGGACCTAAAAATCCTGCACCAAAATATAAATATCATAGAACTTGGCAACAAATTGCTATTGCTTTAGCATATGGATATTATAGTATGTTTTATGAGGGAGATTATAAATGAAGTTAAGTAAAAAATTTTTTATAATATCATTGTTTATTTTTACAACAATTTCTTACAGTAGTTTTTTACATGTTGTTGGAAACAAGTTATATGATGAAACAGGGAATGAAGTTAGATTAACAGGTGTGAACTGGTTTGGGTTTGAGACAAATAATTATTGTCCACATGGGCTTTGGACAAGAGATTATAAAAGTATTCTTATGCAAATAAAAGATTTAGGGTTTAATTGTATAAGAATACCTTGGTGTAATGCTATGTTAAGAGCTTCAGCACCTACAGGGATACAAATAAATGCTTATGGTAATGATGCGTATGCTAAACAAAAAGGTATAAAACTTTATCCACAAGCACCAGAAGGGTTTACTGGGATTAATTTGGATTTAAATGGGTTAACACCATTACAAATTTTAGATAAAATTGTTGAAGAAGCAGGTAAGCTGGGATTAAAAATAATTCTTGATAACCATTCAAGAAAAGCTGATGGATATATCAACGAAACTTTGTGGTACACACAGGATTTTCCTGAAGAACAATGGATTGCTGATTGGGTTTTTTTAGCAGAGAGATATAAAGGCAATCCAACAATAGTTGGTGCTGATTTAAATAACGAACCACATGGGAACACAGGTCAAGGGATGAAACCACCAGCAAGTTGGGGATATAATGTACCTGGTTATGGCGATACTGATTGGGCAGCAGCTGCTGAACGTTGTGGTAATGCTATATTACAAGTAAACCCTGACTGGTTGATAATTGTTGAGGGTGTAGAACAATATCAGAATGATTACTACTGGTGGGGAGGGAATTTATCTGGTGTAAGAACAAGACCAATTAATCTTATAAAACCTGAGAAACTTGTTTATTCTCCGCACGAATACGGACCTGAGGTTTATAACCAGTCATGGTTTAGCGACCCAAATTTTCCAAATAATATGCCTAGTATATGGTATAACCATTTCGGATTTATATACGATGAAAACATAGGTCATCTTTTAGTAGGCGAGTTTGGAATCAAAGATAGAACAAACACTATTGCTTATACTTGGTTTACAGAATTTATGAAATATATGGGTTCAAAATACTCATGGACTTTTTGGTGTTTTAACCCTAACTCAGGTGATACTGGTGGTATACTACAAGATGACTGGGTTACAGTGAACGAATGGAAGATGGAAGTTTTAAGACCATACCTTGCTCCATTTATTTCTACAACTACAACATCTTCTTCTGATAGACCACCTACAGTAAACATAACTTCACCACAAAACAGTGTTACTGTTTCTGGGGTTGTTTTAATTCAAGCAAATGCTACTGATGACAAAGGTGTCACAAAAATGGAACTTTATATAAACAACAACAAAGTTTTTGAAGTTTCAACAAATACAATATCGTACCAATGGGATACAACAAGTTTACAAAATTCAACTTATACAATAAAAGTTGTAGCATATGACACAGCAAACCAAACAGGACAAAAAATTATTAGTGTTTATGTAAACAATCAAACACAACAAAATCAAACATTTTTAAATATAGTTTTTCCTTCAGAAAATTCAACTTTGTCCGGACAGACAACTGTTTATATTCAAACTTCACAAGATATAACTACGGTCAGCGTTTATCTTAATGATAATTTGGTTTCTTCAAAATCAAGTTCTGTAAATTTTTATTTTGTGTTAGATACTACATTGTATCCTAATGGTGACTATGTCCTTAAAGCAGTTGGTGTTTCTTCATCCACAGAAGTTGTCAAACAAATAAATGTTAAAATAGTTAATGTCCAAGGTGATGAACTACCAAATGCAACAATTATTTCTAACATTCCACAAACATTATCTGATATTGTAACAATAGAGATCCGTTTTTCAGATGATAAAGGGTTAGATTCAGCATCTGTGTATTTAAACGAGCAGGTTGTTACAACAATAAATTTTAACAATCAAACAACTTATAGTTATAACTTAACACTTAATACTAAAAATTATAGCAATGGGAATTATAATCTTTTAGTCTTAGTCAAAGACAATAGTGGGCAAGTATCACAAATATCTGTACCTATCACAATATATAATTCCTCATCACAACAACAGGACCAAGATAATAATCAAAATAGTAATACTAATCAACAAATACAACAAAATAAAAAAGTTTTGTTGCTCACACCTAACAACGATAACAAAAACGATGTTGTATATTTCTCAGCAAATGCTACAAAAATTGTGATATACTCAAAAGATGGACAAGAAATTTTACAGCTTAGTTCCAAATTTTGGGATGGGAAAGATAATAATGGCAATCTTTTCCCAGCCGGAGTATATTTGTATAAAGAAACAACTCAAGATGGTAAAGAAAACAAAGGTACAATTGTTTTGATGTATTAAAAATTTTTTAAAAAACTGTTGACATTTAGTTAAAATTGTGTTATTATAATATATAGAAAAGGGCTAAGTTAAAAATTTTTTTATAATAAATTTTTATGAATTATCACAAAAAATATATTTTATTACTCATTTTATTATTCTTTTCTACAAAAGTTTTTGCAGCACCTACAGGTATGGTTTTATATGGTGAATCAGACGGGTTAAAATATAGAATTTATGATAGTCAGAATGGTTTAGGTGATGAACAAGCAGTTCCTGGTATCACTACGCCAATAAATTTTATTCGTGCAGATGCATGTCCAAATAGGTCAGAAGTTATTGTTTTAGCATTGGGTAGCAATGGTACTTTATATTGTTCAACATGGACTTCTGTAGGAGGTTGGGCTGAAACACCGAGGATAATAAGAACAGGTGGTGATACAACAAGTAGATGGTTTGATGTTGTTTACACAAAAAATGGTGAAGCAATGATTGTTTATTCAGATGGGACTACAGCATTGAAGTATACTATATGGAACGGATATTTTTGGGAAAATGTTAGAGATGTTGGGAATTTACATAATAATGGGAAACCACCATGCTGGGTTACACTTGCTGCATCAAAGAACCAAAGAAACGAAGTTATTATGGTTTATCAAAACAAAGATGATAGATGGGCGTTTGCAAGTGTATGGGTTTCAAGCGGACCAATACGAGATTTTGTATCGGATTACAACACTATTATTTTGAATGGTTCTGTTGCAGATAGTGATGCGAGAGAAGGGGTTACTGTAGCGTTTGAAACAAATTCTGATGAAGGTGTTGTTTTTTATAACAATAATGGCCTTCGTGCAAAAGTATGGGATGGTACTTCTTGGTCAAGCGCGATTATAAGTGGTGCTTCAGCACCAAATCATATTTCTGCAAAACCATACCCTAATGGAAATAATATCTTGCTTACCTACAACATCCAAGGTTCAGGCAATACACGAGCTATAATGTGGAATGGAGATTCTAATTCTTTTAGTTCAGAAGTTACTCTTAATCCAAATGGTGGTACTGCTGGTTATTACCAAATTGATGCTGACTGGGAGTTGTTAAGTGGTCATGAAGGGCATTATCTTATTGTTTCTTGGGTACAATCAGGTGGAAGTTATTCTCAATCAGGTTTGTTAGCTAAACGGTGGACCGGGTCAAGTTATGTTGATCTCTATCCTGTGAGTGGGACTGGTGGGATTACATACAATAGTGTTTATTTAAAAACTTTGACTCGTATTGTTGGTACTGCATCTGGAAGTATACAAGTTTTAGCAAATACAGGCGCTACTTTAAACTTCTGGGATTTTGATGTATATACACATCAATTTGGTTCAAAACAAGAATTAACCACTGGCCTTTCAAGAACTACAAATCCACACCAGAGTTTTTTTGCAGTAGCGTTTAAAAATTATGTCCCACCTGATTCAACTCCGCCTACTGCTATAAATGATCTTTCAGCAACTGCTGTTTCTACAAATACAATATCTCTTTCTTGGACAGCAACTGGTGATGATGGTATGAGTGGGTCAATACTAAATGGTGAATATAGATTGAGATATTCTACTTATTCTACTGTTGATTGGTTCTCAGCTACAGGTTGGAATGATCCACAGAATAGTTACGAGATAGTTTGGACAACGAATGTAGCGCCATATGATCCTCAAAGTTTGGTAATAACAAATTTAAAAGAAGACACAACATACTATTTCCGTATTTGGTTAAAAGATGACTCAGGTAATTGGTCTTTAGCTTCAAATATAGCTTCTGCTAAAACTTTAAAAACGCCTGATACAACACCACCTAATGCTATAACTAACCTTGTTGCTTTAGTTGTAGGTATTGGTGAAGTAAAACTTTCTTGGACAGCAACTGGTGATGATGGTTCAACTGGTGATATATTCGGTGGACAATATAGAATAAGATATTCTTCATATACTACCTCAGATCCTAATTTCTGGACAACAGGTACATGGTCTGACCCACAAAATAAATACGAGATTGTTTTTTCAACAGATGTTCTTCAAGGTTCTCAACAAACATATGTTATTAAAAATCTTAGAGGTGGTGTTACATATTATTTTGTTATATGGTTAAGAGATGATGAGAACAACTGGTCTACGATATCTAATGTAGCACAGGTTAATATTCCTCTTGTTGCTCCAGCTCCTATTACAGATTTAACAGCAGAAGGATTTTTTGTTGGTATAAAAGAATCTCAGATAAGATTAAACTGGACTGCAGTTGGTGAAAACGGTTTTGTAGGCCAGGCAACAAGATATATAATAAAAGTTTCTTCTATTTCAAACATAGAAAATGATATTGATTTTGATAACGCATTGGATTTAACTCAACTTGTATCTATAACAATTCCAACACCAAAACCTGCTGGAAGTAAAGAAATACTACTTGTTTCTGGTTTAGTCCCTGGTGTAACTTATTATTTTGCTATAAAAGCAGAAAATTCTGATGGATTAAGAGGTAGTTGGAGTAGAATAAATGCTAACCAACAAAATTTTGCAGTAGCTTTTGACGAAGTTCCACCTGATGTATCAAATCTTAGAGCATTTGCTTCAAACAGAGAAGTTACACTTACTTGGGAATACAATAACAAACCAAAAGATTTTAGTTTCTTTAGGATTTACTGTGATTCAACATCAGCTACATTATGGGATGATAGTTTTGTTGTAGCAGAAACAACTAATACAACTTTAGTAATATCAAATTTAGAAAATAATGTATTGTATTATTTTAAAGTAACTGTAGTTGACCAACCACCAATTGTTTTAGAGAGTAATGGCGTTGTTGTCTCTACAACCCCATATTTTGCTAAACCACAACCAGTAAAAAATTTTACTGCTACTGCTTTAAGTACAACGAGTATACTTTTTAGTTGGGAAAATGTTTCTTTAAATATAACAAAATTCAAAATTTATTCTGCAACAGGCGGGATTATTGTTGAACAAGAACTTCAAGAAGTTCAACCACAAGGAAGTTGGCTGCAAACAGGTCTTACTCCAAATACTTCGTCTCAAGTAAGTTATATAATTGTTTCTAATGAAGCTGGTGACAGCCAACCTACTTATATAAGTAGTACTGTTTATACATTTGCAAACCCACCATCTGAAGTACAACTTGTATATATTTCTTCAGATCAATACAAATTATTCTTCAGTTCTAACTCAAACCCTGAGTATACTTTGTATGCAATATACATCTCAACAGATAATGTAGAATATATAAAAGTTAAAGATATAGAAGATAATTTCAAAATCACTGATTTGGATAATTTAATTTTCACCTTTGAACCTGATATAAATATATATTTTAAACTTTGGGCATATAACAAAAATGGTATAAAATCTGAAGAAGTCAGTTATAATATTGGTACATATGACAATATTCCACCTGGTAAAGTTTCTAATTTAAATTTAACATTGTCTGAGGGGCAAAATGAAGTAATAATAAGTTGGCAGTCAGTTGGTGATAATGGTTCTGAGAAAACTTTTAATGGTAAATACGAGATCAGATATACATACAATCCTTTATATACTTGGGATTTAGCAGAATATAAAGTTGTAATAACCACAGTTGCACAACCTGGTGATATTTTACAAACTAAAATTTCTAATTTACAATATGGAGCGACTGTCTATATATACATTCGTGCATATGACGATTATAACAATCCTTCAGAAATATCTCAAAAATTTTCTATATTCATACCAGCACCACAAAAATTTCCTAAGTTTGTTGCTGGTATAAAACTTACGAGATTTTCTGAAACATCTATAGTTTTATCCTGGAGTGAAGTTACACAGAATGAAGATGGCACACCTGCTGATGATATTGTTGGATACAAAATTTATAGAAGTAGCAAAACGATAGATACCTTAGTTTACGTTGCCTCAACCACGGCAAATGTGTTAGAATTTAAAGATGAAAATTTAAATCCAAACATTGTTTATTACTACACTGTAAAATCTCTCAACTCTAAAGGTGTTGAAAGTAAAGCTGTGATGTTTGTTGATACTCAACAAAATGTTATTTTTATACCATTTAATTTTGAAAAAACAGTAGAAGTAAAAATACCAAAAGAGATAACTAAAGTTTTTTATAAAATCCAAAATGGCTATCCTGAAGATTACATTGTTTATTTTAACAAAATAAACAAAGAAGGATATATCGCATCCTATGAAGTTAAGCTAGCAAAATATACAAATTTTGAGTTTTCAAATATAAACAGTTTTAATAAAGAATTTGAAATAACTTTTTATATAAGAAGTTATAATATAGACAAGTTGTCAGTATATTGGTGGATGAATAACAAAGATATTGTAAGAATTACTTCATTAACAAGAACATATTCTAATAATTCTATAACTGCAAAAGTTTTGAATACAGGGTTGTATTCTATTGCTGAAACAAAAGAAACTACTGCTGAGACAAAATTAGATAAGATTTATCCGACAAAAATCTTTACTCCACAATATAATGATCCTCAATATAAAGAAGTAAAGTTTTATTTATCAAACCCGCAGCAACAGGAAGTTGTTTCGTTTAGAATCTATGATATAAGAGGAAGGTTAATAAAAGATGGTGTAACAGTTTTACAAAAAGACTTTATTTACAGCTGGGATGGAAAAGATGATAATGGCAATTTTGTCCCACAAGGGACTTATATATACGAAATTAAGTTAAAAAATAAAACTATAACAGGAGTAATAATTGTAGCCAAATGAGAAAAAAATTTTTGTGTTTAATTTTTTTATTGGTTTTATGTTTTTATGCTTATTCTTCATTTTCTGAGTATATGTTTACTAGTAGAACAAAAGCGTTAGGAGATACTTTTGTTGGTATAGCTGATAGTGTGGATTCTATCTTATACAACCCAGCTGGATTAGATACATTACAGAAGCCACAGTTGTTGTTAGGATATCAGACTTTATGGACCGGACTTACTGAAGGAAGTTTAGCTGCTGGTATGTTAAATTTCTGTTATCCAATAAAGAAAATTTTGTCATTAGGGTTAGGATTTGTTAATTATAGTGTATCAAATTTGTATCAAGAAAATAGCGTAGTGTTTTCTATATCTAAATCTGTATCTAAAAAATTTTTTACTGGATTAAATCTAAAATTGTTGTCTTTACAATACCTAAATTTTGAAGATATTACTAACACTTCTTTGTTTTCAATTTATGGTAATCAACAAAATAGTTTTTCTTTAGATTTTGCCACTTTAGTTAAGTTCTCAGATAAGTTTAGATTAGGTTTTTCTATTTTTGATGTTATACAACCAAGAGTTTCTATAGACCCTAATGTTGAAGAAGTATTACCATTAAGAATAAAGTTTGGTATAGGGTTCAGCCCTTTGAAAGATTTTATAAGTGGTTGTGATATAAATTATTCTGAAAACTTAATTTCTGGTTCTTTAGGTATAGAAAAAAATTTTGTTAATGAAGGATTGTCTATAAGAGGTGGGATAAACTATACTGATAAACAATCAGGTTTCTTTGCTTTAGGTATAGGATATAAGTTTTTAATAAATTTTGCTTATTTACAATTTAACTATACTTTTGCTTATCCTATATCACAACTTTCCTCAACCATAGGTGACCATTATGTCAATCTTGTATTAGATTTTTCAGTAGACCAACAAAAACAAGAAATTGTTGAAATTAAACAAAAAGTTTCTACTGAACAAAAAGTTGAAGAAGAAATTAAAAAATCTGTCCAACAAGCAAAAATTAAACTTTCTGTATCTAAGGATAGAATCACTAAAAATGATAAAACTATAAATTTTGATGTTGAGATATCAACTGATGTTAATATAGAAGGATGGCAACTTTTAGTGTTTGATAATAAACAACGTGTTGTTAAAAAGTTCCTCTCAACTAATCAAAAAGAGCAAATTACCTGGGATTTAAAAGATGAAACTGGGAAATATATTTCACAGGGGAAATATAACTTTATGATTACTTGCTTAGATAAAAAAGGTAACAAACTTGATTCAGAGATAAAATCTTTCTTCGTAGTAGAAAAACTTCAGGAAGAACAAAAAGAAAAGAAAACAATAATATGTCCAAACTGTGGTGCTGAAGTTATGGAAGGAGAAAGGTTCTGCCCCGTATGTAGAGAGCCACTATATAAATAAAACTAATCTTCAACTGTATACAAATCAACAGCAGATTTCTTACCTCTGATTGAAACAGAAGAAATAAATTTTGTTTTAAACTTGTTTTTGTCTAACCTTTCTGCAATTTCTTTACTTATCAGCAATGGTAAATTGAATTGTCTGTTATAGAGTTGCATACGGGAAGCAGTATTCACTGCATCACCTACAACTGTAAATTCTTGTTTTTCTTCACTACCAATGTTGCCAACTATGACTTCGCCTATATGTATAGTAACACCTACTTTGATCTCTGGTTTTGATTGTTGAGCCCTTTTTTTGTTAAATTCTTCAAGGTTATTAATAAATTCTTTTGCTGCAGAAACTGCTTTCTCTGGTTCATCACCAGTTTCTTCTATTGCACCAAATAATGCTAAGACAGCATCACCAATAAATTTGTCTATTATTCCACCATAGTTTTTTATAGAATTTACAGCTATAGTAAAAAATTCATTTAATGTAGAAACAACTTCTTCTGGCGAATTTTCTTCAGTAAATTTTGTAAAATCACGCATGTCTATATACAAAATAGTAACATTTTTCTTCTTACCTTTTGTAATATCTTTGTCAGACAAAATTTTTTCTGCTAACTTTTTGTCTATAAATTTACCAAATATTGTTTTTATATATTCTCTTTCTCTTAATCCCCATAACATATGCATCATTCTTGATGAGAGCATGTATACTTCATAAGAAGTATAAAACAAAGGTACTGAAACGTTTATATCTCCATTACTTATCTTTTCAACAATAGAAGAAAGAATTGTAATTGGTTTTATTTGTTTTCTTAAAAAAATATAAGAAAAAATTATTGAAACTAAAAATATACTAATTGAAACTATCAAAATTATAGTATATGCCTCTTTTAAAGATGATAAAAGATATTCTCCTACATAACCAAGTTTTATTATACCTAAACTTTTTTCTTTAACAAAAATTGGTATAGTAACCTCGCTGACAACATTTTGTGCAGTTTGATTAGAAAAAAGTAATAAAGGTGAGAAATTGAATGGTTTTATTGTTATTTTATCTTTGATTTTGGTATAAATGAATAGTTTTAATTTTACTTTTTTAGTTTTTATTTCTTTTTGTGTTGGTGGGTTTACTAAAACAAATTTTTTATATGGGTTTGTATAGTTATAAAGTATATGTCCTTCTTCAGTAAATATTGCAATGTAATATATGTTAGGATCATAAGTTAGTTCAGAAAACAATTTTTTTATTTTTAGTAAATCTATTATAGGATAAACTGCATATTTTAAATCTTCAATTACTCTTTCAGAACGAGATTTAAAGTTTAGCCACAAGTTTTTTTTGATTGTGTTAAAAATAAAATATGAAGAAAAGAATATACATATACTTAAAGAAATAGTAAATATGAACAAAATTTTATAAATAATAGATAAAGGTCTTTGTTCTTTCATTAAAGTTAATTAAAAATTATATCTATTGACATATCTTACATAATTTTATATATTATACAAACTTTTTATTAAAATTTCAACAAAAAGGAGGGTGTGTGTATGAAAAAGTTTTTATATATCACAACTTTGTTCTTTGTAATAAATGTTTTTACGACGAATATTTTTGCTGAACAGTTGTTTGATGCTGTTGGTTATGAAAATTTTTATAACGCTTTATCTTTTAAAAAATTTTATACTCAAGATACAACATTGCAGCTGTTGACTGGTATGTATTATCAAGCAAAAAGAACAAATGATGATAACGAAGAATTAGATTTGAGATTAGGTTTGAGAGTGAGAGGGAAATTTATAAGTTTTGAAAAAGTCAGAGTAGAAAAGTTTTTTGAAGTCGGCACTATTATAGATGATACTCATCAAAGAGATCGTTCAAGAACAAATTTTTATGTTTCTGTAGGATTGATACCTGAGATTTTTGTATATAAAAACTTTTCTTTTGAAATACCATTAGGTATTGGATTAGTTCTTGAAGGGCAATCAGCACCAAATGCAAACGATAATTCTACAATTATAACAACTTTTGGTCAAGGATTAAATTTAGGTGTATCTTTCCATATATATTTTTGAAATAATAAGGTAATAACCACAAAATTTTATTATCCTGTGATTATTACTCGTAGTTAGTAACAAGCAACTATCAACTAATGGCGGGATAATTACAGAACTTGTTATATTTAAATCTGCCTAAAAGGGAATTAATAAAAGCATATCAACACATTAGAACATAAGTTTGTACACATATTTTGTTGTTGGCAACTCTTGAATATTTTATAAAAGTTTATATAGATGATAAAAAATCTAACAAAACTCTACTAAAAAGGAGGTTGATGAAGATGGTTACTGTAGATACGTCTGAGTTTAGATATGGTTTGT